>Ga0126342_10000014_pt1 | contig 76810 bp, 59 predicted proteins | sample Cyp1metagenome_FD_92528 | JGI IMG/M metagenome (GOLD analysis project Ga0126342, IMG submission 92528) | Coral microbial communities from Lord Howe Island, Old Settlement Bay, Australia - Cyphastrea 1 metagenome | ecosystem: Host-associated > Invertebrates > Cnidaria > Coral ...
ACATACAGAGACACACACTTATTACAGGTAATATAATATACATATATATATAATTATATATAGGTGTATATATATATATATCGTGGATGCAGTATACATAGTCACATAGTTTTTCGGTTTTACACACACACATATATATATATTATGTCTGTGTGCATAGTTTGCTTCTATAGCCCACCAGCAATCACCAACCACCTACACCGGTCCGGCCACCAAACGACTGTGGCCGGACATCGTGAATCGAAAATGGATACCTCCGGGTGGAAAAGCGAAAATGGAGCGGCAACGGCGTGCGATGTTCGACATCGTGGTACTGGGTGTGTTTCGTGGTGCTTCTGAGGGATTGGCAAGTTGGGAAGGTGGTGGATGCCAAACATTTGCAGTGTTTTTTTTCGGTTTTACCCTGATATTGGACGGTAAAACTATAGTTTCTGATGTTTCTGCAGGTTTCTGCTTCACATTTGGTCCCAAAATGGTCAACATCATCGAGCCATTCATTGCTCTGCGGTTTGCGCATTCGGCTTCGGGCCGCAGGGATCATTGCTCTCGTCACCAACCTGACAACAGCAACGATTGGATTGTGGACCAAGGTGCCAAGACAATTGCCATGTGGCTGTGTTTCATTCGGTACATCATGCTATCATCATTAGTTAACATAAACTAAGCATTTTTGGGGATGTAGGTTACATCCCCAAACATGCTTAGTTTATGTTAACCAATGATGATAGGGATATACCGATGGGAAGCCATTTCGGGATAATGATGTACTATGTTTATGAGACACATTCATCATCATTAATAGTACAACATGTTAGTTTCATAGGGGAAAAAAGTCAGATTCATGCGCAGTTGGGGTCGCGTTGTTGGGGTGGAAATGGTATAGCCATGGTGATGGTAAACCCCCAGAAGTTGGGATAAAGCCCCGAAGAAACCATGGAACCAGCACTTCCAAGTGGGGATTACTCCCTGGTAAACTAAGAGTTAAGCTAGTGAAAAGTAGCCATTTATGAATATGGTTGATTTACAGATTGAAAATTGTGATTGTCTGTAGTTCTGTTAGTTTACCAGAGGATAATTATGATCAAATGTGGGGTGCCATCTCATAAGGAAATCCCGTGTGCAGCCGAGAGAAACAGAGATCCCTATGATTCCATGATGTCATGTTGGCTTTTGATGACACTCTAAACTCACAAAAAACTATTGAACATGGCCGTTTATGGTTGATTTAGCCATTAAAAAGGTGGATTTTTCCATAGTCATGTTGTATGTTTACCAGCGGGTATGTCTGAAACCCTTCTTGTCGAATGAAAAAATGGGGTCACGCTGTCGTTAAATCATGTGAGATTTTGAAATCCCAATGTATTGCCGGTAAAACTGCATGCATTTCATTCAAAACTACCCTCTGGTAAACATACAAAAAACTATGGAAAATCACAATTTTCAATGGGTAAATCCACTATAAATGGCCATGTTCAATAGCTATGTTAAATTACCAGAGGGTAAATTTTCTGAAATGGATGAAGACAAAATCTGCAGGACTGGGAAAATTGTGGCTTGCGGGTTCCTGTAGATGATCTAAGCATGCTCGAAATCGATAGCGACTATCATGATGAGTATCTATGAAACGCTGTGAGCCTTGGGGGGCATAAGCCACAGGTGATGAACCTAATGGTGAAACCTCACATGAATAATGTCAATTTTTTCCCTAAGGCCCAAGCTGCTTAAACATGTTTAAAGTTATATCTTGGGATGATGACGCTTCCCTAAAAGAGACACTGGCGCCCTCGTGTTTTCTAGGACTTACCTTCTAGTATTCTAACAGTTTGAATAACCCATGTGTAGATGATCTATATGCTGTACCATGCTGTACCTTTTTTTTGCTGCAAACTCTGAAAAAATTACAGGAGGCTTTCTCACTATTGCACATATGTTCCTATATGTTAGCCATATATGTTTCCTATATGTTTTCCACATCCCAAAAAAATCGTCCAAAAGTCTCGTTCCTGCAAACTCCAGCCTTCAGGTGCAGCGAGTTCTACTCCCCACCCCTGCCAGGTGAATCGGAATCCGATTCTCGGGCGATTTTTGGGGGCAGATGATGAAAAAAAAACATGTGGTTTTGCTATGTGTTGCTTCAGAGATACCATGATATTCCAGTAATTGCTGAGTTCATTGAGTTTCTTTGGATCCAGAAATTGTGAATCCACTAGGATTGCTGCTGATGTTGTTTGGTGGGTTCTGGGGAGCCCTTTATCAAGTCCAAGGTTATCGGAGAAAGATATCAAAAGATGAAATCATGATGTTTGGTTATTGCCAAAGGTTTCTGGGATTCAATGCGACTGAGTTGTTTGGAACATATTGACATGTCAAATGAGTCTTAATGAAACAAAATCGAAATCGATGTTTCAATATTCAAAGTTGCAATATTTTGGAGTTGCGAAGCCACTGAAGTCACTGGAGCCAGCCAATTCATGGACCCATGCCTGCAGGATTTTAACATCAGATTCAGCTGTGAACAATTTGGAACATCCCACAAAACATGGCTGGTTGGTGGTTTCAAACATGACTTTTATCTTGATTTCATATATTTTTCAGAGGGGTAGGTCAACCACCAAACAGATGAGGAATCTGCCTGCCATTGCTATAGGGACTCTTCGAATCAAAGAGATTGATTCAGGGATGCTTGCTCGTCTAATCCCTTACCGGGGAAATATGACGTTCCTGATGGTAGTAAATACTACCCGAATGGCCCCCAATTAATCAGCATAAATCATATAAACCCCCTACCATGGTTTCAAACAGTTGGGTCGATAGGACCGATAGGATTAATTACTTGAGGACCCTATCAGTGTTTCTGACTGTTTCTGATTTCAGGCTTTGCCAAACCTTTGCCAACTGGCTGGGAGAATCAGCTTTCGAGATCATCTCACTGTTTTTCCTCGGTAAATCATGGTGCAGTTTAGCTTCATATGCCAGATCAAAGGTGTTTGAACGGGTTGAGCTTCAAAACGGGCATCACTAGAAACCAAAATACGCGTGTGCGCGCGCTCTCTCTCTCTCTCTCTTTCGTTTTTGTTTCAAAACTTCCAGTTTGGGATGTTTTGGGGTTTGGGTTTCTCGGGCTGTAGCCAAAAGAATGGGCAAGAAAAGGGGCACAAAAATTGGTGAGAAAATGTAAGTTTTGACTGGTATTTAAACAAGTTATATACAAATGCGCTATAACATTATCAGTGGTTGCATTGTGAACAAGTGGAGCAACCAACGATACAGCCAACAACAGTGGGTAGCCCAGGGGCGGAATTTTCGCAACAAACCATTGCGATGATGTTTACAATGTGCATCTCTATGGGCATAGACATCACACTGACTAGACAAGAGACAAAAAGTTCAAACATGCTTGGGTCTGTCCAAACAGGACTTCACTAGCCAAGAAAATCTAGGACAAACAACTAGATTCAAGTGATGGCGTCAATCAGAATGCTGAAAAATGTCAGTCCTGGATGACAGGCGAAGACATCCTAAATTTCGAGCATATAGCCTCTGGTAAACTGTTATAACTATGGAAAATCACCATGTTTAATGGGAAAATCCACTATAAATAGCCATTTTCAATAGCTATGTTAAATTACCAGAGGGTAGCCCTTCAAAATAAAAAAAATAGTCCCTGTATATAGTTCTCTGCAACCTGACTGCTCCAGAATCATTAATATAAGGGAAAACAGCATGACACCTGCCACCAGATTTGGACATTAAAAAATCAATGAAAACTCTGCTGAATCCAGTTTCCGAAAGATGTTTCTTCTAGAAAATCATAGACTGGTTGGTGGTTTGGAACATGTTTTTATTTTCTATAATATATATATATATATTATATTGGGAATTTCATAATCCCAACTGACTTTGATATTTTTCAAAGGGGTAGGTCAACCACCAAGCAGTAGAAAACCCAGCAAGATCGGCATTTTTCGAGGTTCCACTACATCTTCAATCTGCGAGAATTGAGCCGGGTCTTTCAGGCGAAATCCGTCAACTTTCGCTGATGGAAAGCGTGGCGAAAAATCTCGGTTTGCAACTAATCGAGCTAGGGCCGTAGATCAAGATATTTACCCTCTTGCTATTTAACATAGCCATGGAAAATTGCCCATTTATAGATGGTTTATCTGGGTTTACCTATTAAAAATAGTGTTTTCCATGGCTATGTTAAATAACCAGATGGTAATGATATTTAGCTAATATGGATCTTAAAAAAAATAAAACAACAACTTATAATTAGGCTGGTGCCACATTTGCGAAAAATGGCTGTTGTTCTCCACACTTTTGGGATCTCGCGATTCAACATGGTCCATCCTGGAATATTTCATGAGTTAATGATAGTTACAATGTGGGGCCCCCCAGTGATGTTTGTTGGTTTATAAACCCCATGAATACTATACGTAGTTATAAGTTATAAGTACCATAAACCATAGTTATTGGAGTTATAAACCAACTTAGCTATCTTGGGGGCCCCACATTGTAATGCAGTATTTATCCGTTTGTGATCTAAGTTCTTGATTTGGACGATGTAAAATCGGCTGGATAAGATACTAAATTCACGTTTTTGTTGGGGGTGCCACCAGGGCCACCAGACTAAAATCATCAGCATTTTCCATCATTGTCCATTCCTTCCTTGGGATCTGCAACCCATCCAAAGAAATCCATGAACTATCATGAACTTTCCAGAATGGAAGCAGCAAACAAAATGGTTCCGAGAATCACTGCTGGTTGTGGAACATGATTTTTACTTTTCCATTCAGTTGGGAATAATCATCCAACTGACCAATATGTTTCAGAGGGGTAGGTATACCACCAACAAGACTGTCTTGTTGAGTCTATGGCCTTCCTTTAGCTGTTTTACATGTCATATTCATGCGTATTCATCATATACGTCAGGTGCACTTTGACAAATTTCCACACCTGGAAACAGTATGGATCATTCCAGGGATCCTAACCATGCTTTGCGAGTCTTACTTAGTGCAGACATTGAGGTCGTCAAAATGAAAAAACATGATTCAGCCAACTCCCTTGAATACTACGGCGCAAGACCATCCATAATTACTCACACTTACCCTCTGGTAAACTAACATAGCCATGGAAAATCACCATTTTTAATGGGTAAATCCACTATGTTAAATGACCAGAGGGTATCATATCTTTTTCGATGGAACATAGGCCACCAATGGAAACACCAAGTCCCCCGCGCATCCCGGCGTAGGGGATCATGGAGACACCGCAAGCAGTGGCAGGGACACTCAGTTTTGCGAGTCATATCAGGTGACCAGGTGGCCTTTGACTTGACATGTGGATGTGATTGGATGTGATTGGATGGGTGTTACCATGGTATCATCATATGAGCCACTTGTTTTGCAAAAGCCTTGTTCCTGACATGTTCAGAATCAACGGCCTGATGGAAAACAGAGAGAGAGAGAGAAAAAACAGCAACAAGGAAAGATGGGAAAGCCATGCGCAAAATAAGGTTCATGTTGCGCCACCAGGATATGGTGGATATGGTAGTTCCAGCCAGTGGGTTCTTAAACATGTCAGAAGGCTGTCAGGGCTGATTTTATTCTGTTCGGTTGCCCCAGAAGTTTCAGATTCTGTCAATGTGGAACATGGTGAAATCTCATGTTAATCTGTGCGTTGGGGGAATCCTTAGGATCCTTCATTTCTCAAAGTGTGGATGGAGGAAATCCATGGAAATCCTGCACCAGTTCCGACGGTTTATCCCCCATTGTAATATATACTACAAAATTCCATTATTTTTCCTGGTTGGTGGTTTGGAACATGAATTTTATTTTCCATAATATATGGGATGTCATCCTTCCCATTGACTAATATTTTGTGTACAAAGGGTGAGAGTGACAAGCTAATCGCGGGTCCACGGCTATCGAGGCATTCAACTTTGCAGTTGTGGCAAAATTGATTAATATTCTATTTGATGGTTCGGAAACTCGATTCGTAGCTCCTTGGCTCCCCATTGAATAGGGAATATATAGGGAATACTCTAATACCCCTAGCTCCAAATCGCTCCCTCCTAACCACTGTACCATATAAGGCCATATTTTGTGGTGATATTCACTTACATAGGCCTCAAAAATAGGCCTTATATATGGTAGGTACCTCCAATCAATCGGATCCTGAAGATCTCCCATTGATCATATGTTTTCAGATGTTTCATAGGATTCCATAAAAATTAGGCTTTCAGGATTCCCTGTGGATACATTTTCATAGGATTCCATAAACCAATCTATTGACCATAAGGATGGCTTGTGTATCCACAGTGTTCCAGCCTTTTTTTCCTGAGATCTCGGATGAAGAACGACTGGTCTCGTTATGGAGGCGGGGGGTGCAGTCGGTGGCGTCATGGTGTTTAACATGGCAGGATGGCAGGATGGTGGGATTGAAACCATCCATATTATGGGACCGGAGGTTTATGACGTTTATGACGTTTATGACATTACTCACATTTTAATGGGATTTCATGGGATTCCAATGACTTTGGTATTCAAGAGTTTGCTATTGAACATGGACCAGTTATAGTTGATGTTGCTTCGAAAATTGCGATTTTCCACAGCTATGTATGTTAATTATATGGATTGATGGTGAAAACCCCCGCCATTTATGGTTTTCTATTGAGGACGGTGGATCCTATGTTGCTTGGCTCTAACACGAAAAAAAAAGAGCCATTGTTAACCGGAAGCATGTTCAACTATACAACTCTAGTGATTTATGGTCAGATAATGGGGATGATGATGACTTGGATTTGCTGAGTTGGTTTTGTGATATTTTTCCAATGGGAAATCCACTACTTGGGGAATCTACTAATGATTATAATCTGGGTCAAACAATAAACCATCCCCCAATTTTTATAGGTGGCAATAAACCATTCCCAAATGTCTGGTTAATGACATTGTTTTACCCACATTAGTTGCTTTGTTTTCTCTCGGGGATTCTGAAGCACATCCAAGAAAATCGAGATGAGTTGGGTGAGGTAGAGGGACTATAGGTTGGTGGAAGTAAGTGAAAGATGAAGGTTGTAAGTGAGGGCCAGGCCAAGTCAAAAATTGTTTTTTGGACCATGCGGAATTGAAATTGACCAGATCAAATGGAGCATACTGTGGCACACCCAATGCCATAAACAATCCCATTAACCAACCATTTGTGGATCAAGGAAAACATAATCCGATTACCGGGGGTCTAGCCAATAATAAACCTCTATGGTGGATGGTTTATGATGTTTTATTATCCGGTAGAAACCACATTGCAGTTTCTGTTGCAGATACCCTCTGGTAAACATACAAAAAGCAATGGAAAGATCCACCATTTTCAATGGGAAAATCCACGAACTAAATGGCAATTTTCAATAGTTACCCTCCGGTAAACTAACAGTTAGCTATGGAAAATTGCCCAGAGAAATAGATGGTTTACCGTTCTTAAAAATGGTGATTTTGCCGTTCAATGGCTTTTTGTATCTTTACCAGAGGGTAAAGCCATAGGCTTCCAGCAAGTCGCAGCGCAGATCGAATCAGAGCCATGTGCAGAAATCCCATGAGAAAACTGGGGACAGCACTCTCAGCTGTGGTTATGAGGGGAAGTGGGAGATGGATAGCTATGGATATCTATGAAATTCTATGAAGGTGTTTGCCAACTGGTGATATATCCATCGACATTTGGATGAATTACAATCTGGTTATGACTAACATAGCCATGGAAAATCCCTGAAATAAATGGAAGTTTCTAGCTGGGAAAATCATCTATTTCTATGGGCCATCTGTACCATGGCTATGTTAGATAACCAGAGTGTACGAGGGGAAGTTTTGAAAGAAGGGCTAGGACCTACTGTTGATGTAAGAAATGCTGCACCAGTTGATAGATTCTGATAGATGGTTTATCCCATGATTTATAGGGTTTCAACCATCCTTTTGGTGGTGCAGGATTTCGCAACCATCCACAGTAGGACCATATCATTTTGCCAATGTCTGAACAATAACTATCATCAATAACACTTAAAAAACTATCATGTGCCAAATGGAAACTGCTGATTATCCCCAACTGGCTCATCATTTTGCCAATGTCTGTTGAAAAACACCAAGTTTTTTCTGTTTTTCACCAATGTTTGCACTCAATACAACTAGGTCAACCTTGGATGGGTAGAAACTAATCCTAACTAATCTTTTGCTATCACTGGGAATATCGATTAACCAGCAAAAATATATTTTTTTTTGTTGCCAGGTATCTAAGAGATTGGCAATGGATCCTTGGGTGTTTTGCTGGTCATTTCCTCATCGTTCTTGATCAAATCCCATTTTCCACCATGATTGAGCCATGCGTCAACATTGGACCAAAAAAAACATGGTTTCCCCCTTTGCCTGGTGTACCCAGAATAGATGTTCTACGATTTTCTCCGGCAATACATGGGCAGCTTGGAAAATCCCCTTCTGAACGGTGGATGTTCGATGCTAGCCATGGTTGATGAGACCGGATGGTATACCCTCTGGTTATTTAACAGTTTGCCATGGTATAGATGGCCACACTAATAGTAATCGGTGCAACTTATGCGTAAATAGTACACATCCACTGATGTGTACCCCCTGCAATGTTCAATACCAATCTGTTCTGGTTGGTGGTTTCAAACATTTATTTTCCATGATAAAAAAGGGATGTCATCCTTCCCATTGACGAACTCCATCATTTTTCAAGATGGTTAGGTCAACCACCAACCAGGTTATTATTAACCATCATTAACCATATAATAACAATTATTAACAATATATTAACCATATATTAACCATTACTAACAGTATATTAACCATATATTAACCATATATTCACCATTGATTAGTGATTCATGAATGATTGTCATTTATCCAGATCAATCCACAATTTTTTCCTGGTTCAACCTTCCATTAAGAACCACCCCATCAAGGGGTACACATCAGTGTCCACGCTCCAGGCACGAATGTACCAGGGTATTTGGAGACAAGCTGGCCCGAGAACAGGACTAGTTGGCCTTGGATCAAACATGGCATTGGGAAATCCCTGGCGATGGAGGTGATGAAGTGGAAAATTACTCTCTAGTAAACATACAAAACAAACTATGGAAAGATCCACCATTTTCAATGGGTAAATCAACTATAACATACTATAGTCATTTTTCAATAGCTATGTAACAAATTACCAGAGGGTACTCGCAAATATCATGACATAATCATCAATCACCATGCTATTAAGTTTGGTAAACCATCTATTTCGATTAGGGCCATCTATACCATGGCTATGTTAGTCATAACCAGGTTGGGTATCTATAAATGGTTGGTGCTTTGGAACCATGTTTTATTTTCCAAAAAACCAGATTGGGATATGTTGGGATGATCATGGTTATGACTAACATAGCTATTGAAGATCACCATGCTATTCATGGGTAAATTCACTATTTCGACTGGGCCATTTTTCAACGGCTTTTTGACATAACCAGAGGGTAACCACCAGTTTATTTCTATGGCAATTTTTAAAAACTATGTTAGTTTACCAGAGGGTAAATGGAGGCAACAAGTGTTTCGCTCGACGCTTTTTGATGTAGTCCACCTAGTCATCTTTGCAATTTTGGACACGAATCTCTTTGGATAAAAAAACATACCCTCTGGTAAACTAACATAACTATTGAAAATGGTGATTTATAGTGGATTTTCCCATTAAAAATTGTGATTTTTCATAGTTATGTTAGTTTACCAGAGGGTAAATACGTTTTCATGATTGATTAATGATTTGAAATCGCCACCAAGAGACCTGTTCTTTAAACAAACATTGCCACCTGCCATCAAAGCAGCCCAATCGGGACCAGGACAAAAGTTTGGTGGAAAAGCTGGTGCACGACTTTGCAGCCTCAACCTCGGCGGAAAATGGGTCAATACCAGGTTTAGATCTGTTTCTGGTTGGTGGTTTGGAACATGTTTTATTTCCATAGATTGGGAATGTCATCATCCCAACTGACTTTAACTCCATCATTTTTCAGAGGGGTGGCGAAGAACCAGCAACCAGGTTTAGGAAGTTCCATTTGGAATGTCCCTAGTTATAGAATTGGAAAAAATCCGATGAGTTTTCTCCACTCTTATGAGTAGGTTACTGTAGCTTGCACCTGGATGATTTGTTCAGAAAACCACCTTGGAAGCAGTTTTTTCACTTCCCCTTCCATCTTCGAGGCCATGCGGAGACCGTGGGAAATCCCTTACCCATAGGATCCATGTATGCTATATATGCTAACATTGGGGGTATATTGATGTTAAATGTTACCATATATATAGCATACATGGATCCTATGGGTTTTGAATTCTGGTAAAACGGGAAAATCCATGAGAATCTATGGATGAAAGGTTATCATCGATCTGGGTAAATTTGATCACGACCGAGCCCTGCGACCGAGCCCTGGAAATCATGGTGTTTTTATAGGGGAATCATCCCCAAATGGCCGCAAGATTCAGGTTAGTGAAATATTAACCAACCAGTCATAATTAACAATCTATTAACCACTATTAACCACTATTAACCATATGGATAGGTCAACCACCAACCAGATGAGAATCTATGGATGAAGGGTTATCATCTATGGAATTCCTTGGCTTTTCAAGCCATGGGACTCCATGGGGCCTTTGAACGAAGGGCCTTCAAGTGCTGCAACGTTGCCTACAGCCCCCCACGGACCCACGTTGTTTTTTTTTTAAGTCCCAACCGGTCCCAAGCCTAGCGGCCTAGCGTTTGTAGCCCAAATGACTGCCTGTAAATGCTGTATGTTGCGGCCATTTCCCCTGCTGTTTGTAGCCCACATTGCCTGTTTTAAACGTTCTTGAAATCCTTAATTGTCATCGGTTCAGGACATAATGGGCGTAGAGTTTCACGATCCGAGGCAGAACATTTTGGAGAGCAGCTGGCTACCTACACAGTCCCAAGCCCCGGAGTTTTGACGATGGCTTGTGGCCATGAAGAGTGTTAGTTTGGTCCGAAAAAGTGATGGAATGCCACAATTTATGGCATGATATGGCAAATTTCATAGCGATATGATCAATGGATTGGTTTAAGGGAAAATCTTAACCGGAAACCATAGATTTTCCCATTCAATATGGCTTTTTCCTGTAAATTTTCCCTTAAACCAATCCAGTGATATGATGATAACGATGATCAAACCATGAGATTTTGATCCGTTTTTTTTTGGTGGAGTCGCTGGCCTCGAAGTGACGGGCTTTTCTGGGGCTAATTGGATCCTATCAGATTTCAATATATATATATATATATGTATACCATCTGGTATAGCTATTGAAAATGGTCATTTATAGTGAGTTTTCCCATTAAAAATGGTGATTTTCCATAGTTTTTTTGTATGTTTACCAGAGGGTATACCATCTGGTTATGACTCACATAGCCCATGGAAAATCCCAACCATAAATGGAGGTTTATAGCTGGGAAAATCATCTATTTCTATGGGCCATCTATACCATGGCTATGTTAAATAACCAGAGGGTATTTGGTTGGAACATGAATACCACCCATAAAACTGGCGATTTTGGGGATGGTTTATGATTGTTTTACCCACATGGTTTATGATTGTTTTACCCACATTATCCAGATTTATAGCCTGGTTATATAACGGTTTGCCATTTTTAAGTTTGGTAAACTATCTATTTCTATGGGCCATCTATACCATGGCAAACTGTTAAATAACCAGAGGGTATCTGGTTGGTGGTTTGGAACCATGTAATTTGATGACTTTCCATTCAACTGGGAATGTTATCATCCCAACTGACGAACTGATATTTTTCAGAGGGGTAGGTATACCACCAACCAGTTATGGGTTTCCATAAATGGAGATAACCCAAAATGGATGGTTTTTTTCATGGAAGAAACCTATTAACCTATTGTTTTAGTGTATGATTTAGGGGCACCCATGAGTGCCTCCATTTTTGGAAAGCTTCATATTTCAATGTTTTGCCATGAATGGTCTCAAGTGTTTTTTTCCTCATGGGTGACTAGAGCTATGCACATTCAACGCTACCATCCCTCGTTGAGGTACTTGACCTCGGCAGTGAACAAAAAATCATTTTGGTAGAAATTTAGGTTTTTGGTATCTGGCAACACTGGACAATCCAGTTTTTTGGGTGGGAAAATATACACCACCTATATGATGATTTTCCATTTCTTCAATTTCTTCCATGGCCAGGTAGCAGAGGGTACATCAGTAGAGAGATTCTTTGTTAGCACTGGATGTGTTCCAACGAAACGCCCTGTTTTCGCCACGCCACTTTGTTTGGTCAGTCCCCAACGTGCTGGTGGTGCGACTTTCAACGCGGGGCGTCCCAGATGCCTCACATTGCCTGGATTTGCTGGAGATTATTTTCATTGATTTTCCCAGTGGTTCATCCATATAGTTATGATGGAAAACTACCATAAATGGTGAACAATTCACCATAAATGATGGAAAATTCACCATAACTGGAAAGTTCACAATATTTTAGATGATCTATTTGGAAAATTCACCAAAAATGATGGAAAACAACCATTGCTCCATCTATTTTATGGAACATGTTCGTGTTTTAAGAGCAACGGATCAAGGTTGGTCACCATAATCGCCAACGTGAATGGGGCACCATGAAAAGCTAACCGTTGACCTGACCGAACCAGGTGATCGACCTCCCCCTTCTGAAGATGATGAGGCGGGAAAGGTATGACCTTCATTGGTTTCATTTGGTTTCCAAGATCTGGGTGCAAAAATGTGGATTGGTAGTATGTAAATTAGAAAAGTGGATAAAAGTGGCGAACAGGACTTCGATTACCAAAGAAAAATGCTGTTTCTTTTGACAGAAGTTCTTCCAAAATCACAAGGAAGAACAGTTTCATGAGCTGTCCGGAGAGCAAACTTTGCCTTCCATCCAATCTTTCGGCATCCAATCTTTGGCAGCAGGACAAGGTTTCAATACCAAACTGCATGAGGCCAACCGTAGACGAGAAAACTAACAATGTGCAAAGAAAAGATGCAAAAAAAAAAGCCGTGCATTTCTTATGCGTGGTTTTCGTGTTTTCAAGTTTTGAAGAAAATCTGCTACGAGGAAAACATGAGATTTGTTAGTACTAAATTTTCCAGCAAAAGAAAAACAAAAAAGAACTGATTGGAAAGACTCCTGGCATGGATCGTGGCCATCCATGCAAATGTTGGATGGATTTATATAGATGGGTGGATTTTACGAAACCTTTGGGAGGTATCGTTAGGACTTAAACAGTGAAAGGAGAAATAGAACATTTGGAGGTTTCCTGAAATGGGGGGGTACCCTCAAATTGCCATAAATTTTACATTTATTTGTTCGACCATTTTAAGAAATGTTCTTAAAGTAGGGAAACCAATGGTGACTTGGGGGTTCCCTACTTTAAGAACTTTTAAGTAAACCTCCATTCAATGGGAATTTAAGGATCCTAAAATGGAGGTACGTTAGTACCATATTTCAGGCCATATTTTCTGGAGATATCCCCTTACATAGGCCTTATATAGGCCTTATATATGGTAGGTACCTCCAATCAATCGGATCCTGGAATGGCCATTGATCCATGTGTTGGAAAAATTCTTCTATCAGGATCCAGTAGCGCCGAAGATCTATGAACCGGTGACGTGCGGAGCCTTTTGCGAAACGTGCTGGTCAATTTGCATGTAGTTTATATGACCGGGAAATGGTCACGGTCGACCTGTCGACCTTTCCGGTTTCTAACTGTTATCATAGGTCATCTGGTTGGTGGTTTCAAACATTCATTTTCCATAATAAAACAGGGATGTCATCCTTCCCATGGACGAACTCATATTTTTCAAGATGGTAGGTCAACCACCAACCAGTCATTATATGTTAATTATGTGTTATTATATGAGTTATTATCAACCAGCGAATTCTTGTAATTGTTACCATCTTGTTATTTCACATAGCCATGGAAAATCACAATTTTTAATAGGTAAACCATCTACAAATGGGCCATCTATACCGTGGCAAACTGTTAGTCATAACCAGGTTGGGTAAATTTCATGAATATCCCATTGAATCACAACAAAAAATCCCATTAACCATCATTTACCAGTTTTATCACTATAAAATCACCAGAAGTCACTTTTTACATCATATAAGCATCATATAACCATCATATAACCAGGTTGGGTAATGGCCTTGGCCCTATTTTTCAAAGTCACAACCGAAGTCGAAACCATGGCAAAAACCCACATGGCTCCAGGGTAAATGACCAAGGTCATTGGCCGACGTTTGTCGAAAGGCTTATGAGTTCCTGGCCAGGCCGTGGTTTACCAATGAAGGTCCTGGTTTGATGATCCTTTTGTCATTTAAAGCCACGGGACATGTTGGAAAATGTGTTTATTTAATATATCATATCTATCTATATATATATATATGATATATATGATATATATACATGTGTATATCATATATATCGTTTATTTGATTGTCATAGATGTTTTATGGATGTTTATTTCAAAATGAAAGGGGCGCCCCCCGGGCCCATGTTTCATTGCCAGAGGATGCCGTGCAGTGTGTTTTCACGTTGAAGCCAAAGGTCAAAGTTTATGAAGGTAGCGATGATGGAACCACATACCAACCATGATCAACCATGTAGATGTGAGAGAAACGACCCATTCAAAGGGGCACAAGGAGCAGATCCAATGCCGACAGACAAAGAACAAAAAGAAGAAGAAGAACAACAACAACAACAGCAACATATTGAGAACCAGCAACATAAATTCACACTGGCTGACATCGACGGAAATAGCCAAGTTTTCCCTCGTCTCAATGTACTTTGAACACATCATGCTGGTCCAGTGGACGCCAGGTTCAATCAGAAGAACCAAGCCAAGGTGCCTCGGGCACACATCCACTGGCCATGGCAAAATGAGAAACTGCCTCTGCGAAAAAGGGATCTGGATGGGAAACCTTTGTGAGATTGAACTGGAGGCTCGCAAATATCATGACATAATCATCAATCACCATTTTTAATAGGTAAACCATCTATAAATGGGCCATCTATACCATGGCTATGTTAAATCACCAGAGGGTATTTATCTGGTTGGTGGTTTGGAACATGTTTTTTATGACTTTCCATATGTTTGGAATAATCATCCCAACTGACTTTCATATTTTTCAGAGGGGTTGAAACCACCAACCAGATAACTACTGAAAAACATGAACACGATTGTACCATACTGTTTGTATCCCAGATTCGTTCAGCAATGGTTTCCCAGCTTGTTCAAGAACCACCTTAAAATGCAGGTTTATTTGCATGTTTTTTAGTCATGGCACATCACATGATCCCAAATATGTTTCCATCAGCATCGACGATGTGCCCAGATCTTCCCCCCATGTTTCAGGTATGGTATCATATTCTGTCCCATCGTCCATGGTCTGATTTCAGACACCCATAGGTGTTTCCGCACCAGATATGTTGTAGAGATGTGTTAAAGCAGACTAAAACCATCAACTATTGTTGAATTGGATCTAGAGAAACGTTTCGCACGGAACCCTCTGTGCTATCCCAGATTTCGTTGGAATAATGATGGTTTCCTCACAGTTTCGTAAAGGTCTAAAGTTTCATTGAAATCCACCATGTTCATAATATGTTCACATGAAATCCCATGAAATCCCTCGATTTCATCGAAAAAAACCTGGGAAATCCCAAGGTTCCCATCTGAAGATCTGAAGATCAACATGTCCATTTTCCCATAGGAAATCCCATAGAAAAAATCTCCATATTAGAGCATTTTCTCTAAACAGCAGGCCATGAACTTGGTGCTGTTTGAAGATGCCTTGATGCACCTGCCCGGGGATCTCGGGTCACAGGATGTCACAGGTTGGCAATGGAAAATGGTCAGTTTCTGGATGATTCGCCTTAGAATAGAGACCTATTCAAAATGGATAAAATATGACTGCTTGGTGCTGACTGGAACCATGGAATTTTATGACTTTCCAGAAACAGTTGGGAATGGAATAACATCCCAACTGACTTTCACTCCATCATTTTTCAGAGGTGTAGGTCAACCACCAACCAGGATAACATGGTGATTCTCCATAGCTATATGTTGAATAACCATAGGGCAACAGTTCCAGATGTGTGGTCAGCTCCCAAAAGCTCGTAGAAGAAAAAAAACACCACCGCAAAAACCCAATGTTGACACAAAGAGATCCCAGAAAAAAGGAAAGATGGTTACCCTCTGGTAAACTAACATAGCTATGGAAAATCACCATTTTTAATGGGTAAATCCACTATAAATGGCAATTTTCAATAGCTTTTTGTATGTTTACCAGAGGGTATGAGTCAAAACCCTTTACCCCTGTAGTTCACATCAAAATTGCTGGGTTTTCATAGATCTTCATCCCCCCCTCTAAATCTCATAGCTGGTGGTGATCCATGTGGCCGACCGCGATCGGATCCACTCAGGATGCGTATCAATCGCACCATCCAGCAAAAACGTGGCAGCGCCGGGGCACCCCAGATTGCGGCAGCAGCAGTTCGCAGTTCTGGATGGCGAATCGAAAAACCACAGAAATGATGGGTTAAATGATTGGAAACACTATGGGTTTGGCATGGTTTGGGCATCATTTTTTTTCAGTTTGCTGCAGCAGAAACTCATGATGAGCTTTACTAATCCTCTGGTAAACTTTCACAACTATGGAAAGATCCACCATTTTCAATCGCTATAAATGGCAACTTGAGCTTTACTCTCTGGTAAACTTTCACATTTTGCGAACTGGAAAGATCCACCATGTTCAATGGGTAAATCCACTATTTCTATGGCCATTTTCATGATGAGCTTTAGAGCTTTCAGACTGAGAAACATATCAAGCCATCTTTTTTGTTCAGCACGACTTGGGAGATCAGGCGCTATGCGAAGCCTGTGATTTGTTGCTGCCAGTTGGGTAGATGTTGTGAAGTTGCGGTGGCCATTTGTGCTCGAGAAAGGCCGGAGTCCAATTAAGGTTCATTCCATATCATTTCATGGTGTTTCAGTGTGTTTCTCTTTCAAATTCAGAATCAATTTGTGTTGCCGTTCGTGGTTCTCAACTGCAATCTGACTTGGATGAAGGGGAAAACCGCAGGAAAGCCCCATCACTACTGCTGGTAAAAACCAATGGATCCCCTTGGATTTTTCCCCTCTCACCCAACAATCCAAGAAATTCGCTCGGCATTCTCTCAGTCGTTCCTTGATACTTGTTCTATGTGGTGACTGCCATGGCCCGCAAACGGAAACTGCAAGAGGAAGATGCGGTGCCGCCATTGGACAACCTGGACGCATGGGCCTCGCATCCGCGTCTATTGAGGCATGTGAGGTGTTTAGTGGCTTCCAAGAATCCGCTTCTCGGATTTCCATTTCTTGAGAAGACGATATGTTTTAATGTCAACCCCGGATTAATAAACCATGGTTTATTAATTAGGGGGGTACTCCTCCAATAGTCATAATCTAATACTTAAATGGTACCTTCCCAATTAAACCGCCTAGGGGTTTATTAATGCAGGGTTGACATTATGATGTTTTCAGTTTGTTTAAGGCATTTTTCCATTTAGAAGAAACACCATTTAAGGGAAATCTATTGGGAATGATCTTAATCTTTTTGAACCAAAAGCACACTGTAAGTTTAAGCATGGCGGTTTCTAGCCATTCCTTACATGTTTGTTTTGTTGGATAATGCTAATTTTTAGGCAACTTGCTGGGAAGCAACCAGTAAGGCGAAGGGTTCTGAAACGTTACAAAGACCGGGCGCATGATGAAGGACAACGTTGCTGCGTCCATGTTGCTGCGTGGGTGGCATTGCTACCTGAGGAGTCGGAACTGCTCAAACCTGCTGCAGAGTTGTTGGCAACCTTGCTGGCAACAAGGCCCAAGACACGACTCCCGAAGATGTTGGGATGTTCTTTTAGATTTTGCACAGAACATTTACCATGTGTATTGTAGCCTATCTATGTTTATATCACTAGTATAATACTCTATATACAGGGGTGAACGTGTTTTTTTTTGAAGAGTACCTTTATACATATATATGTACGTATGTATATATATATATATTTTATTTATTTATTCATTCATTTATTTATTTATTTATTCAAATCTCACATGTGCTTTGTTTGACATCCCCAAAACATTTTGCCAAACAAAAGTGGCCATTCCAAGGATATGGCCCCTGGTTTTTGGGCTGCCTAAAGTTGGTGGCGAGGCGACTATCCAAGTCTGACGCCCCCATGTGGAAGGAGCTCAAACAGCACTTGCCACGGAGAGTTTCTTGGATGTGCTGCAGGTCAGATTGTTATTTTCTACCGGTAAACTTTCACATGTTGTGAACTGGAGAATCACCATGCTATCAATGGGTAAATCCACAATAGCTACCCTCCGGTAAACTAAGATTTTGCTGTGGAAAATCACCATTTTTAATGGGTAAATCCATGTAAATCCACTACAAATGGTCAATTTTCAATAGCAAACTGTTAGTCATTACCAGAGGGTAATTGGTTCTCACTGGTTCACCCATCATGGGAATTCCGGAACCTTGTTTTTTGGGGAAGTCGGTGGATCTGTTGTGTTTTTTTAACTTTCCAATTTGGAATGGAGATGTCTCATCATTGTATAATGTCATATGTGATACATGGAATATCATGGAATACATGTAATATGTGATCAATGTGATACATGCATAAGGCATAAGGAGATGTATAATCCTGTCTTGAATCATTATTGATGATTTAATTTCCAATTTAAGAATGGAATTGTTCAATTTCCAATTTGTATTCAAATGTATCATGTATCCAACGGCTATGGAAGTATGTGATCCCATCATGCTCATATTGTGAGGTTTTAATCCACCATTCAGAGAATCGCCCGGCAAGATACAGGATGGTGCCAATAATGTGAATGTCGGCGTATAAACCCCATTAACTAGTTCGTTGTATCTACCATAAACCATACAATGTGAGGCCCCCCGATGTTTGTTGGTTAACAAAAGCCCCAGTAACTATAGTTATTTGCGTACCATAAACCATAGTGAAATTGGAGTTATGTGCACCAACTTAGCTATCGAACGGGGGCCTCACATTGTAGTTAAACCACTAAACCACTTAATTGTTCAACTGAACGCTATCTTGGGGGAACCATCTTGTATGGAACATCCGTTTGGGCTTTTTTTTAGGTTCCAAATCCAAGGTTTGGCAAGACTCGGAGGCCACAGAACTGGAAACCAAACGGCTGCACACAGCCATGACCAAGTGGCACAACGGCAACCCTACTGAGAGGAGGGAGGGGTGCCCTTGGTAGCCTGTGTTCCAGGTTCCAGCAGTTACATCCAAGGCAAAGTACTGCAACTTCACCCTGTCCATGGTTTTTTTTTCCATAGGCTTGAGATCCAAACCTTCACCGAGTTCTGAAAAATGGTGCTTTGGTTTTGCAATGTTTTGCATCCTTTCGACCCATGTTTCTGGATGTTTTCACCAGAATTTCTTGTAAATGGTCAGCAAAATCAAAGTAAAACCCTGCAGGATCCTTATGTTGAAGAAGATCCACGACACATTTTCCCAGGCTTTAGCCATTTCGCCCACTTCCACGGCCACCTTGGCGTTGCGGCAGAAGTTGCTACAGCTGACGCTGCGGAAGGCGGTCGCTGCGTTGGCCGCACCAAGGGCAGCCTGCGGAGCTGCAGAGAAAATCGCTCGGGAAGAGCGAGAAGGAACCCATGAGCCCAGCCAACAGGAGCTGGAACTGGATATCCCAAGGGTTGGAGTAAACTCTCACATTTTAATTTTGCGAACTGGAAAATCACCATTTTTTTAATGGGTAAATCCACAATAGCTACCCTCTGGTAAACTTTCACATTTTGCGAACTGGAAAGATCCACAATTTTCCATGGGTAAATCCACTATTTCTATGGTCATTTGTCAATAGCTATAAACAAATTACCAGAGGGTAATTATCTATAAAGGGTTGGTGGTTTGGAACCATGGAATTTTATGACTTTCCATATATTGGGAATTTTCATCATCCCAACTGACTTTCATATTTTTCAGAGGTGAAACCACCAACCAGTCATGTTCAATAAAAATAGAACAGTTAGCCTGTGGTAAATTAATATAGACCCGGAAATTCATCCATTTTTAGTGGAAACTATTCTTCCAACTCCTATTTGCCAGGGTCTATGTTAATTTACCAGAGGGTACCCTCTGGTAAACCCTCTGGTAAACTAACAGTTTGCGAACCGGAAAATCAAGATGTTTGATGGATAATTCAACTATAAATGGCAATGTTCAATAGCTATGTAACAAATTACCAGAGGGTAGCAACTCCTCTTTTTTGGGAGTGGATGAGCCATCCTCCAACATGCTTGGCTATAAAAATCCCATTGTTCAGGAAGTTTCTCGACATGGGATTCGCAAAACTCGGCTAGTTTCAATGCTAAGTCATGGTCATGCCTTGGATCATTTGGGGGCACCCTGATTGGAAACCCCTATATCAAACATGTCCGATAGCCATTGTTATATAACCCGAAATATCTTCAAACATCGAACTATAATGGAGAATGGTCCGGAAATGTGAACGATGAACTTGGATTTGCGGTGTGTCGATTATTTTTCGTAATTTTCCCAGAAATAAATCCACTAGAAATTGGGGACATTGGTTAAAGGAATAGATAAGAATAATGTTGGTAAAACAGTGTCAAAAGCCATCCCCCAAATCACAATTTTTATAGGTGGTATTTGTTCCATTCCCAAATGGGTGGTTTATGGCATTGTTTTACCCACATTAGTGTTTTAGGTTTTGGGGACCCCATTGAGCAAATCCTACTGTTCAAGCCTGGATTTTTCACCCCTGGGCTGCGACAGATAGATAAATTTTGGACCATGTTGGTATATATGATTACTAGTTCAGGGCAACCCCCTAATATCCCCTAATCAACCGGGGGTAATTGGTTATCATACAAATGTTATTAATCTGGGGTTGACATTAGATGAGAAATATATGAGTGATGTTTTCAGGATGGAGAGATTTATTGTGTCCTGTTGTGGTGATCTTGGTGATCTTCCATGTGTAGAGAGGATTTTCCTGGATTTCCCCATTAAACTTCATTAAACTGCCAGAAAAATACTGTAGTTGATTTTTCAGTAGCCATATTTGATTACCAGATTGTTTTGGTGCTGTTTTGGTGCTGTTTTCTGGCTGTCATGTCGGACATGTCGCATCTGTCGGAAATCGGACATGCAGATCCGGTCATGCAGGACACAGATCCGCTGGAGAGGTGAATTCTGTTCATAACTGTTGCGCTACTTAAGGGTAGAATATCAAACATTTCATAACTGAAAAATGACAATACCCAGCGACTTGACTTGACTTATTTAGCTGGGATATATATATATATATATATCCATCGCGCTGAGCATTTATACACATTGGTTTGCAAGTCACGCGAAGGAGCTGAGAAGCCTTTGCTGAAAGCACTGCAAGAAGTCAATCTGAAGGATGTGAAGTTGAAACCCGTTCTAAGCTCCTTAGCTATTGAGGAAGGTGACCCTTAAAAGATGTGGGAAAGAAGACAACTATTGACTAAATTCAATGCTTGAACACAACCCGTCTCTGCATCCAATGGCGAAACCCTTCCGAAGGATATATTGAATGCCCCGAATACCCCCAAAGAACCCTGGTTTAGTATTGGAAGTGTTTCCTTTGGAGACCTATTCAGGGCTCAGTTTATTGTAATTTGATGGGAAAAACAACGTTCAGAACCGTAGAAGTTTGACCATGGCCCAGCTTGAGAAAAAATGAGCAATAAAGGTACCCCAGAGTCTCAATGTCAAGCATCAGTCCATTCAAATTGCCATAAATGAATGTTGATCTGCCAAATACAGACGATTCCCAGTCCCATTTTGCTTATTTAAACTTTCGGCTGTCCATTCCCATTTTGCCAATCAATACAGGCACATATTTGATCAGTTTCCTGATGTTCTGAGGTCATTTGCAACAGCTGATTCTCCAATTACAACAACCTCTGGAAGAAGCTGCCTGTGCGGCTCAGTGGCTCATGATCTCTGCCTTCCTTCAGAGCTGGGAGGATTCAAACCGCCACGAGAGGCACGGCCGCTGGAGCGAAGCTGAAAAACGAGACGTCTGGCAGTTTCTGCAAGATCGATTGAGCAGATATGCGGAACCCAATTCGGTATCTTGGATCATCTTGGATCGTTTGGACCATCTTCAGGGTTGGGTTACTTAGAGAGGTTTGGATAGTTTGAAGATGTGTTCACCTTCAATCCCCTGCCAATCACTCTACAGATCTAAGCTCAGGCTGAGATCATCCTGTACTTGTCAAGTTGTTCAACGATCATCGATCAGTGGGGCCTGGGGTATATAGAGTTGGTTCTGTCCAAGATATCGCAACATATCAGGATTTTACTGATGTCCAGATGTGACATTGTTTGGCTAAAAACCTTCATTAAGATTCGCATCTTGCTTAATCATTGCTTAACACCAAGAGGTCACCCTAGTAAATCAAGCTTCCGTGTTCTCCTGTCACCTCGTGGGGTACCACCAAAAAAGGGGTAATTACCCAATATGATAAAACTGGGAAGGGTTGGTGATGACCTAAAACATTTGAGCAAATTGTCATTTTCCGCGCAAGTTGGGATAACTGGAACCTCGAAAGAGACTCTGTATATAGTAGATGTTGCATCTCCAAGTAGACACTTAAGATTAACATATTCATATATAGATATTCGATAAACAAAGATCAAATCGAACATGTGGCGAAAATCTGGCTTTCGGGCCATTGAGGTCCTTTTCGCCAAAGCGGCCTTAAACTTTGGCCGCTCCAGCAGTGCCATCAAGGCCTTCTGGCGCGCACGCACGGATCTGCGCTATGCCCCATCGGCGCCGGAGGGGCTGAAGCATCACAGGGGAATCATCAAGCAGATGGTGGGACATGCCATGAGGAGCTGCCTGAAATCTTGCGGGTCCATATGGGTCCATTGAACTGGAAGAATTTTTGTGGTTGAAATGCTGTTGAAATGATGTTGGGTCAAGTGAACATCAGAAACAAACGGATGAAACTTGCGAGAAACATGAGCTTGGAAGATGATTTGGGGCATGCCTTGGAAAAACCACCGGAGTCATCGGTCAGGAAACTCGGAGGGGAGGCCACCAGCTTGGAACTCATCGACTTCATCGGCAATGATGTGGAGATGCAGGAGACTTACGGACATCGCTTGCAAACGATCCTCGGATCGGCAAAGGATCATTTTTGACCCATCTTTTTATGATGGGATTATGTTGGTTTGATATATTTTTTGGATGGTTGATGTCCTTGTTTTCTAAACTGCCTGGTGGTTTTCCATGATTTTCCATCACTCTTACATATAGACTTGTTAAATAAGTTCAGTTCAGGGAAAACACATGAAAGAAACGTCTTTTAAGCATTCAGAACTGGCATATTCTGGTTCTGCCCCCAGGCATATGACAAAAATCAACGGCAACATGAATGCGATCCCCGCATGGCAACGGACGGTGCGCACCAATGTGGATCGCTATTTAAAGCATACAGGGAAGAAACGCCATGGCCGGTTGGTGTACAGATTGAAATCCGAGCGCTAAGATCTGGTTTCGCCCAAGCTCGTTGGGAAGGTGTCTTGTTGCAAAGAATTTTTAAGATCATTTTCAGATTAGGCATGATGATATTTTCTCTCGTTTCTTTCAAGGTGTTTTTTGAGGAAATTGAGAAATGTTTGGTCGCTTTGGCCACTTTATCCTCCATAAAAACAGTGGATTTGAAGCATGGATTGTATGGTAGATATGCGGTGTGAGGTGAAAGAAATATTACCAAGACATCGGCATTTGCGTTACCCTCTGGTAAACATACAAAAAGCCATTGAACATGGCCATTTATAGTTGATTGTCCCATTCAAAATGGTGATTTTCCATAGTTATGTTAGTTCACCAGAGGGTACCCCGAAGAAAACATTGGTTACACGTTGCAAAAAAATCAAATGGACTAATTAGTTTGAAGTAGCATTGAGAGCGTCTTTTTCAACACAGATCATGAGCACATCCTCATGGACGGTTGTGGATCTTTGGGCGGCTGCAAAAGTGGAGCCTCAGGATACCCTCTGGTAATTTAACATAACTATGGAAAATCACCATTTCTAATGGGAAAATCCATTATAAATCACCATTTTCAGCATTGATTGTACAATGTGAGGCCCCCCAGTGATGTTTGTTGGTTTAGATTCGCCCCAGTAACTATAGTTATAAGTATATCATAAACCATAGTGAAATTGGAGTTATGTGCACCAACTTAGCTATCGAACGGGGGCCTCACAATTGTTCAATCTCAACGGAATCCAAATGGCTATTGGAACCCAAAAAAAACATCAAAAAACCACCCAAAACTCGTGATTCCAGTAAGACTTCCATGTTTTTTTTCATGGCCCTCAATTGAAAGACACGGATTTATGACTTCGATATTGGGGCTTTCCGCCGATCTCAGACGTCATGCGACATCTGGTGTCATCAGACATGGCTTGCTGGACATGTCTGGGTAAATTATAACGACCTCACTGCGACCGAGCCCTGGAATCATGGTTAATAGAGGAAATCATCCCCAAATGGCCGCAAGATTCAGGTTAGTGAAATATTATTTCATTTACCCAGACATGTTATGCCATTTTGTTCAATGATGTTCCCAGCGGAAAAAAACCTCCATGGCTAGTTCGGGCCTTGCGTTTTTGGATTTCCAAAAACGCCATGTTGGATTGAGGGATCCGAAGGATTAGAACAACCCATATTTTGATTTGTTCTCCTAGCCAGGTCGGCCCCTCTCACTGATTGATGACCGTCTCGTTACTTTTACCTCACAAAAACAAGTCGCTCTCCCCCATTCATGATGATTTTATCGAATCGATGTTTACCGCTTTTTTGTCCGGATGTATTCCCAGAAAAAAATGCCGTGTAGATCTTGTAATATCAGATACCCTCTGGTAATTTAACAGTTCGCCATGGTATAGATGGCCCATAGAAATAGATGGTTTACCTATTAATAGCATGGTGATTTTCCATGGCAAACTGTTAGTCATAACCAGAGGGTATTACCAAAGGGGCTACACCCTGCCATCTTTTTCCCATCTCCGCCAGCCATTTTTCCCCCTTTGAGGCCATGTTGGTGGGCGTTGGTGGCAGCGGTCGTTTCCTCAGCGATGAATTTCATGGCCACAGCGTGACTGCAATGATGTAATGGTGTAATAATGTTATATAATGTTTGGGGCATATCATCCCCACAGATTGTGAGTTATGATTTTTTTTGGCCGTTGATCTATTTGTAGATGATGTAGTGAAAAAAGCTGGTGTTCCATGGCTATGTTAGACTACCGGAGGGCATACTGAAGAAGATTCAGAGAGTCAAACAACATAAACAACCAGAAAGTTGTGACTTGTCATTCCAAATGTATTGACCTAGGCATTTCTTCATAGTTTAGTAGCTGGTCCGACTGGTCCCTCGAGTTTTTCCATGGTAGCTGCTTCTGCTTCGACGAGTCCCAACCCAGAAATCGGATCGGTAGGATGATGAGAATGAGTTGATATGAGTTGGGCGGTCCCAGAAATTTGAAAGATCTGTAGCCCCTTTGGTAATACCCTCTGGTTATTTAGCCCATAGGAAAATGGAGGTTTGAGTGGGAAAACCATAGGAAAACCATAGGAAAACCATAGGAAAATGGAGGTTATACCATCTGGTTATGACTAACAGTTTGCCATGGTGTAGATGGATGAAGATGGCCCTAATCGAAATAGACGGTTTACCGTTCTTAAAAGTAGGGTGAAAATCGCCCCCTCTCGCCCCCCTTTCCAAAGGCCCCTCGTCTGGACCCCCCCTCTCGCCCCCTCTCGCCTCCTCTCGCCCCCTCTCGCCGCCCTCTCGGCCCCTAAAATGGGGGGGTCCAGATGAGGGGCTTTGGGGGGGTCCAAGTGAACCCCCGGCCGGTGAAAATCACCATGGCAAACCGTTAGTCATAACCAGATGGTAACAAGCCATGAGAAGCGTGCTTCTTGTGGGAATGTACTACAATGTGAGGCCCCCCAGTTATAAGTTGGTTTATAAGCCCCAGTAACTATAGTTATAAGTACCATAAACATCCATAAATCATTGTGAAATTGGAGTTATGTGCACCAACTGAACGCTATCGTGGCCGGGGGCCTCACATTGTATGGATGTAACCCATTTTCTCGAGGGATGAGACGATGGGACATTGCCAAATCATGGCAGGGCACACATGGCAGCCAGATGGCCAGATTTGTTGGATGTTCCCTGAGTCAATGGCCATGACTCAGGAACCGATTCATTGGAGGTACCTACCATATATAAGGCCTATGTAAGGCCTAATTTCAGGGAATATCCCCACAAAATATGGCCTGAAATATGGTACAGTACCTCCTGGAATTCCCATTGACTGAGTCAGAATCGAATTTATCAACCCGAAGTTCATATCATATAGACTGTGTTTTTTTGGCTTCGGGGATGCCCAAAATAGTTTCAAATTCAAATAGTTTGTACATCCAAAATCAGGACGTGTGAAGAAAATCACCTTGCCATTTTGAATGGCGCTGAAAATGAATCCTCAACTAACTTGAGATACCCTCCGGTAAATCAAACCCGGTAAGCTGGACAAAAATAAGCATTATAAATGAAAGATTTATAGCACAATCATCGAACTATGGAGGATTTTCCAGCCATTTTTGACCGATCTTCGGGATCCCGAAGATCGAGTCCGGCACCTGTCCTACGTTTTGCCTACGCTTTCCCGTGAGGCAAACAATCTCTGACCCGCCTTGCAGCCTTCATCTCTGGGCATTGTATGTTCCAAATCACCATCACCAAGACCTACAGCCAGGGAGCCCTGATCCTTTGAGCGGCGAGCGGGGAGCAGGTATTGAACCTTTTTATGATGGGATATCATGGGCATAATATATATATATATATATAATTTCTTATGTAACTATATATATATATAATTTCTTATGTAACTATATATATATATATATACAATTATATGCATACGTATATGCATACATTACAATATATATATATATATATGACCCGCATCCATGACTTTGAGTATTTACATGTGGATGAATTTGATCATAACCTCACTTCGTTTTCCGTCACTGGCATGATGGTGAACGTATAGGGGAATCATCCCCATAGCCAGCACAACACAATAACAGCTATTTTCAGGTTAGTGAACGATTTTGATTTAGCCAGAAATATATTTGACCAAGACCCTGCGTTTGATTGCTGATTTGATGATATCTAATTTGATGGATATGTTACCATTTTTAACCACCATGAACAGGGATATTGGCCATCAACAGAAAAAGTATATTGATGAATGATGATTGATCAATACGACTAAAGAGTATCACTACCCTGAATTAATATCCACTAACGCGATGCTGCTGCATGATATTATTGTTCATTGTTTATGCTGACGAATGTTTGGTGTTTTATGAAAAAGATGATGATGATGATGATGATGGTGATGGTGGTGATGACGGTGATGATGATGATGATGATGATGGTGATTATTTTGATGATGATGATGATGACGATGATGATGATGAAGAGGAGGATGAGGATGACGATGATGATGATGGTGATTATTATTATGATGATGATGACAACGATGATGATGATGATGATGATGACGATGATGATTATTACCGGCTATGTTTGCTGGTTCATCCGTGTTTTTCTTCAAAGAAAGTGCTGATTTAGGGTAGTCAGCAAAGGGTGGCACATCGCTGGGTTTCGAAAATGACCCAGTTGGGCTGTGCTTTTTTACTGCCAAAAAAATGACTTCATTTCTATATAGCTGAAAAGGTTGGATGGTTGAAAACCAAAAAACAACATTATCCCTCCGTCTCATTCAACTGGGGCTGTTCAACTCCGAGTTTGTTCAGAGATCCTCCCAGAGAAAGACGTTCCTCAACTGCACCGATGAAATTTCATAAGATTTCATTGCAATTTCATAAGATCAATGGATTGGTTTAAGGGAAAATCTTAACTGGAATCCATAGATTTTCCCATTAAATCTCGGGCTTTGCTGTAAATATTCCCTTAAACCAATCCATTGATAAGAGCATCCAAAAGCGGCTTAACTTTCTACATGAAAACGTGTGCGAAGATCATGTTTCGTTCTGGAGGATACCCCTCAGTTTCCATGATGCGACAAGGGCATCCATATTCCCTTTTTGGAAAATGAGAGACAAGGGCCTTGCCAAGGCCTAGTAGAAGTTTCCCAACCACATTATAGAAGATGGAATTTTTACAAAAGGACTTCTTGGCTTATAAGCAGTGCAGGAAAATATGCACAATATCACAACACTAGAGGAATAGGAGGGAGATTTGAAGAGATTGCAGGAATTTCTCCCATGATCTCTCATGGTTGGAATGGTTTGTTTGCAACATGGCGGTTTCAACTACAAAGTCGTTTCCGTACCCTTGTTGTTTTGTAGCACCTGCGCCGCCTGATCGATGAACTGCCTTACTTGTTCAACGGGGACCCCCCATACTTGTTCAACGGAGACCTCGCCGATAAGAGCCCAAATCTGCAGAATTTGACGCAATCCAGGACACTATCGAACATGACTGGCCGGGAAAACCCTATAAATGGAGGTTAGCATGGAAAAATCATCTGTTTTTCATCAGGGATTCCCCATTGCCATGTCTGATTTCCGGAGAACACGCGAAGAAGCAAACCAACGGCAGATGTGTTTTTTCGCCTTCGGTTGAAAATTTTCCCTGTGGCTTCTCTGACCGCCGGTGTTCGCTCTCTCTTCTCAGTTCCAGGGCGCCCTAATCCACAGAACTAGGCGCAGCCAAAGTTGGCTGTGATAGGCTTTCGCTCCCTAAAGCAAAGGCATCGCGCCTGGATAGCATGGCCGCCGGCCTTTTGCTGGTTCAGGATGAACCACTCTTGCTCGCGCCAAATTTTCCAAAGATTGGCGCCCAGAAAGCGTTGCTCCGAATGAAGCTGTCATGCGGGCGTGTCTCAACATGGGGCTCTGCTTCTCCTGTCTGTCTCAGTGTCCTGGGGGTTGGCGAATAGACTGTGCACCCCTACGCTGCAGGCGAGGTGCAATTCATGGAGGATGGGGAAGGGGGCCGATGTGACACGCGGGTCTTGGAGTGTGTATTTGGTAGCGCGTGAAATTTGGCAATGTGGTAGGCCCAACAAAGAAAACTACCATTTGGATGACTTATAGAATCAATTTTTGGTATTAATTGGGATGGTTTACCAACTCAGTCAGCAAGTGTCTAGACATGTTCTTTTGGTTGGGTTCGCGCGCACAGGGGGCCAGCATTTTATACCCAAAAATCGCGCGCGAACCCTACCAAAAGAAAAAGTTTGATTTCTTTTTCGCAAGGAAACCATTGAGTAAGTTTTGATGTGGGCGTCCGATATTCGATCCTTTTGAATCACTTCTGCCACACGCAGCAACACAAAATGATTTATGCAGTTTGCACACTTGCTCAGGTCCATTTTGAACGCTCAAAAACCGTTCGAACGGGTTAGAGAATATGCAGCAGAAGATTTTTCAATGTAGAAAACCTCAAGTTTCACTAGCTGCAGCCCGTTGGCCCCTTGGCACATCCGAAAGGATTTGAAGGAGCTCTACATCACAGCAGGGCAGAAAGACGAGGCCGGCGCCATTCCAGTCGGTATGATTTTCGGATTTCGATGATTTCTGGTTTAATCCAAATGAGTTTCTCCCCAAAAATCGGACTGCAAAATCCAATGTTTTAATGTTTTTATGCCCTTGTTTTAAGTGAACCTGCTATTTTTCGGGTAGGCCCCGCATTTGGATCCACAGAATTTCATTCCATTGTAGCCAAAGTTTTGCTTCGGTTGCACCAGTCGCTGTCAAAACTTTTGACAACGGTATGACCCTTCAGAAGGCCGCACATAGATGTTCCTCCCCAAGTCTCTAGTAAATGTATGTATATGTGGTATCGCTTAGTGTCCTATTCCCACAGGTTGATCAGGGAACCGGGGGAACGCCAATCTACATAATCCGCCAGGATGTGACCTTCATTTTTACGGACCAAGACGTGATTAATGAAAACTTTTTGGAGATCATGAACTCCATCCTGGCTACTGGAGAGGCTGGTCTGATGAATTTGGGGTTGAAAATTGGGTACATGATGATTCACCCATCGATTTGGGATACGTACTGTTTTATGATCAATGCAGCAATGCAGCCAGACGTGTTTGAAACAAAAGAAGAAAAACATTGTGTTGTGTTCCAGCCATACATTGGATGAATATGCTTGGCTATATACTGCGATCGTTGCCAACCAACTATTTTTGCAAGGTACCCAAGGTTAGCCAAGTCAGCTGAGCAGCCCATAGACAATGAAATGGAAGATCCCAATGCAACCAACCACACAAAACCCAGGACGGGAATGCCACACATGACATGGCAATCCCAACATGAACTCGGAGGTAGAACCACTGCAGACCAACTTTTTGCAGTTGCGTATGAACTGTTAATATCTTAGTCATGTTTGAAAACCGCTGATATAGTCACCATTTGTGTGTTTTAATCACCATGAATTCATCACATTGTCACCATTTTTGGTCGTCAAAAATCACAAATGCGTGTGTGTTTACAGGTGGTTTCGGTTCAACGGAAAGCAAGGTGGTGGGTTTGCTTCAAAAGGATGAGAAGGAGGCTGCGTGCAATGAGGCACCGGAAATCAAACATTGCTGGTTGGGAATGAGGCTTTATTCTGGGTAAATTATAACGACCTCACTGCCACCTCACTGGAAATCATGGTTGGTATGGGAAATTATCACCAAATGACCTTAATTCATGCTAGTGAAATATTCTAATTTACCAAGTTTATTGGAAAATCATCGAACAAAATGGTGATATTGACCACAATGATTGCGTCAGATTATCAAAGGGTACAAATCTGCAATTGAAGAAGTGTCCAGCGTCGTGCTTGCTGCGAGAATCGTGAAATGTTTTGCAGCCATGTAGGAGGGGATTTCAACTTCAAAGTAAAGTTGCAAGCTGCTGTGTAAACCCCATTAACTTTACTTCATATCCCCTTACAAACCCTAGTTAACCAAGTTTTGTTCACCAACTTAAGCTCTCCAGGGAGTCCCACCTCCTTCCATTGCTTGGTTTTCAGCTTAGCTCGGCTCAACAAATGATGACGGCCGATGGCGACGACGCCCGCAGCCGCAGCTCACTCAACATGGCCACCGGCGATACTTGACGTCCAAGTGTGGGAGGTCGGGATGGTTTCCAAGGTTTTTGAGGATTTGGCCATCTTTCTTCACCATGTTTTCAAATGTTTTGAAGATAAATCCAAAAAAAAGTATTTGAAAAAAGGGAAATGACGGTTGTGAACCGCAAGAATGTAGTTTGTTTGCAGCAAATTGAACGTCGATTGCTTTTACAATGCGTGGCGTCTGTCGGAGAAAATCAAAGGGTTAAGGGTGGCATTACAGAAGTTTGGCGCGAAAGAAACTGTTTTGGAAAGTTCTGGTTACATCAGAAGTTTTATGACCCACGGGGCAAGCATACAGCATCATTCAGTAGCCTGTACACGACCAGGATAAGTAGCCTATACCCACAGGTCAGTCGAATTTGCAAGATATTCGAGAATATTCTCAAAAAAATGGGGGAAACCCCTGAACCGCATTAACCAAGCATTATTCAGGTGCAATGTCCAAGAAGTCTTCGAAGCTGCTCCAAATGGTATCCCTTTTCCAAAACGCTTCTTCCGTGTTGAACTTTGGAGAACAAGACTATGTTGCTAACATAACAATGACACCTATTTCTCTGTCGAAATTATCCTCCCAAATGGCGTTATTTTTGGTATATTGGGTCTTCCACTCTGTTTGTGTCAAGAATGGCCTCCCACAAAATTTCATGATTCAGAGTGGTGAACGGCGCAAGGCTGGCCAAGCTTTCTTGGCGTACTTTGAAACCATAGTATCCTGGAAAGACTTTTTGGCATCTTCTTGTGGGTTGCTATATACCATGCGATATCCATGTGATATCCATGTGATATCCTGGAAACCACCATGACTGACCATGACCCTTAAGGAAGTAGCACCTTTAAGACCATGCGTGGCAACTCGGACCATATGGGGGTGCGTGTTTTTGGGTGGACATGCGGACAGTGGCCCAAGGATTGATTTTGATTTTCCCAAAATGTGAGGATCTTGGGGTAAAGGGAAGAAAGAGCTGGCTGCGGATTACCCGGCCTGGTAAACATACCAAAAACTATGGAAAATCCCATTTTTTATTGGGTAAACCCCACTATAAATGGCAATTTTCAATAGCTATGTTAGTTTACCAGAGGGTATATATAGCACCACCAAAATTTTGAGGATGGATGTTTGAATTCACGCCAAAAAAAAACATGGGGACTGTTGCGACGCAACGTGACAACTTGGGATGAAACAAGTCCTTCAAACTTCCCGGGTTGATTGGTTATTATAGGGCTTATGGTTATACGATGTTAGCTATATAGCTGGTTGTTTGACATTATACTTGGGTTGATCCTGGTTGATTGATGTTGATTGTGGCTTATCACAGTTTTATCACGGTCCAGTAGTAGGTGTTTCCCTATTCATCAACCTATTCATCCACGGCATCCAAGGAACGATGGTTTTCCCCCATGACGAACAACGGTTTCCGCAGCGGCCCCCTGGTCTCTGTGGCCCGGGAACTACAGGTTGCTACGGGAAAAAAGGGCACCTTTCATAGACCATTGAGGTATTAATTAGAATAACTGGTTGGTGGTTTGGAACATTTTTAGTTTTCCATAATATATGGGATCATCCTTCCCATTGACTGATATTTTTCAGAGGGGTTGAAACCAACCAGATAATGTGGGTAAAACAATGCCATAAATAACCTGGGAATGGTAGACCACCTATAAAAATTGTCATTTGGGGGATGGTTGGTTGTTGCTTTACCCACATTAGTGGTGATTTTCCATCGCTATCTTAAATTGCCAGACAGTATGTTGTCAAAAACTTGGGCATATGAGGTTGCTTGGTTCAGCTGCATGAGGTTCTCATTGATCTGATAGCACTGGTGATGTAATCGGAGGATTAGTGTTTGAATAAGGGCAGCAGTGAAAATTAAAATTTCGATCTATATCCTTTGAGGAAACCTTCAAGCATTTTTACCGTTGGGCGAACCATAGTGCATCAAAGTAAAAACCGGCAATACCAGTCATTGATGATGACTGTGTGTGTTGTTGTTTTTCCTAGCCATGGTCGGTGGCATCTTACATATGCCATCGGTTGTTGTTTGAACTTGTGAATCCCATCCGTCTTGACACTGCCCGCAATTTGTGGATGTCAAGGCGCAATAGTCAAGGTCTCTAGAGGCATATTGCCCGTTTATCAGCACTAGTACCCTTAATCAAATATCCTCAATAACTTCCTCTTGTTTTTTCAATCGGCGGAAATACATTTTACCTGGGAAACCCTCGAAGTATGTATAACCATGGCCCATCCCTGCTTACCTTGTCGCAGGTGCACACCAGTTTTTGGAAAGGTTCACGATGCCCATCATGAATCACTGATATTATCATCTGGTTGGTGGTTTGGAACATTTTTTATTTTCCATAACATATGGGATGTCGGATGTCATCCTTCCCATTGACTTTCATATTTTTCAAGGTGGTTATTGCACCACCAACCAGTCATGGTTTCAACCAGTATTTGGCAGGAAACCCCATCCCTCCACGAACTAATTTTGGGACCAAACAAGTGGAGGCTCGTTTACCAAGATCGACCATACCAACTTTCATGAAACATTAAAGTTATTACAGCCTGATTATGTTTCCTGATGGTTCAAGGTTGTTTTTTCTTGGAAACTCGATAATTATATTTACATAATATGTCTATGTATATATATATATTATAGTTTTATACATTCAATCCTTGAGGCATGTTGACCTTGACAACCACGGCTTTGGGCGGCGGTGTCTTATCCGTGGCATTCGCTGGGTCCTTGGTGGAACCGGCTTTGGGCAGCTGGATCTTGGGGCACATGATGGTTAACGTTTAGGGGAATCATCCCGATCCCAACATTGCAAATATCATGACATAATCATCAATCACTATTTGTAAAAGGTAAACCATCTATAAATGGGCCATCTATACCATGGCTATATTAAATAACCAGAGGGTATTTATATGGTTGGTGGTTTGGAACCATGGAATTTTGTGACTTTCCATATCTTGGGAATGTCATCATCCCAACTGACGAACTCATATTTTTCGGAGGGGTAGGTCAACCACCAACCAGACAACTATTTTCAGGTTAGTGTATTGTTCTAATTCAGCCAGGTTCAATGACGATTTAGGGGAAACAAGATGGGAAAAGCATGGAAAACCCATTGATGAATCACAAATTATCCCATGTAAAGTTATTCATCCCATCTCCCCTTTAGCCCATCAACATCCCCTAGAAACCATGGGAGCTCTAGGGGATGAAATCCGATAGAATAGGGTCCATAGAGGCTTGTTGAATGTTGGGGATGAGCTTCTTCACCCAAGAACCAATGGGTTGCAAAGATAACTCAGAACAGAAAGATACAAAAGACAACAAAAATCGAGTGGGGGGGAGTGAAACGTCATTTCTGAGGGGACGGCAGCTTCTGAGGCTTTTGAATGGTCAACCTTTTTGAAAACCCAGTGATGGGCAGCCATTTGACAGCCGGTTTGACACCGAGACGACATCTTCATCCCCACTGCCAAAAAAATCAGCAGTGCTGAAAATAAGGGTGCCCCAAGCCACTGCGTTGTGAAAAATGTTTAGTTTAACTTCACATGATACCTTCCAAAAATCTTGAACTTGATCCAACTTGATCCACCCAAGTTGTCCTCTTCCCAATTCCCACCCCCCAATATTGCAAAGTGGCGCAGGTCATGAACATTTGCGGCATAGGATTGGGGTGCCTGATTCTGGCCCTGGGTGCTTTGCTGGCATATCTTGGAATGGCAGCACTGATGGAGATGACACTTGGCGGCGATTTCGGTGCGAAACCACGGCACCACTGGAATCGATGGGAAACCAAGAAACATAAAGTTTTTTGGATACCATGTGATATAATTATTGAAAATATGATAAAATATTTGATTATGAGATATGCTAATGAAGATACCATCTTTGAGCTTCTGAAATTGCCATGGCAGCTATGGAACGCAGGTTTGGAACATGGTCACCATGTCCGCGATGATTTGGTCATATCGGGATAGCGGTGTGCAATTTCATGGTCCTCGACACACAGACGTGAGATGTGATCAGTTTCCAACAAAAAATTAAACGTTTGGAAATGCCTCAGATATCTTCAGAACGCATTGGTTCAAGAAGTTGTTCAAGTCACATTACAATCATTGACCCCAAAAATTTCATGGTGATTTTTCGATCCAAGAAATGATGCTATGTTTTGCAATTCCGAAAAGTGTTGTGCCACTTGCTTCCAAACGTTAAGACATAGGAGCACAAAGACCGGCAAAAGCTCCTACGCTGCCCTATTCTCCCATTGTGCTGGACCGAAAGCAGGCGGATTTTGTGATACTGGATCCATCTGGATCCCCCTTTGGGACATGGTGAGTTGGAAAGGCACCAGGAGTCATTTCTAAATGATCAAGGGCAATATCTTCCATTTATAGTGGATTTACCCGTTAAAAATGGTGGATTTACCAATTGAAAATGGTGATTTTCCCATCACACCGGAAAACGGCGAATTCTGATGGAAATTCATGGCGAGGCCCTATGGGTAGCTGTTCCTTCAAGACAGCCCATATGGTTTCATACCTTTGTGCGGATTCGAACCTATTTCGGTGCTTAAAGTACATTGAACATAGAATTTCTACAGATGGGTATTGAACAATTGGCCGTGTTGGTGGAGAAACTCTACAGTTTTTGCAGGTTCTAAACCTAATCATGAACTAATTTTCATTAACAACTGAACTCCACATGTTAATCATAATGCTCCCTAAGGTATACCACATGTTCGGATTGTAAGTTGTAATGCAGCTTGGTTGAAAATCTGCACGTTTTGCAGATTGTAGAGCTGCTATAAAGCTGTAATCGTTGATTTATTGTTGACAAAATCATTCTAGAATCGATCATTATTTCCTGAAAATGTTCGCAGGTTTCGCAGATCCCAAACCTGCTTTGCTTTGACACATGTTCATAAAACACATCTAGAAAAAATGTAAACGAAACCATACACCAATCCCAAAATCACCATGTTTATGGGTGGTATGTTTATCATCCCCAGCCATGGTAGGTCTATGGCAGCGGGAAACCCCACATCGCCAGGTCCTACACTGGATGCCATGCTCTTCATCTATGGCAACGGAGCTTGTGTATCCTGGCCAGGGTGATAGGCCAACAGTTACAAGTAAAATAGGCTGGGTAAAATGGTGATTAAAATCGTGATTTAGCTAGGACAAAATGATGATAAATAGTGATTTAGCTGGATAAAATGGTGATCAGTGGTGATTTATCCAGGGCAAATAGGCAAATGGTGATAAATTGTGATTTAGCTAGGAACAATGGTGATATAATCAGTATACAATGGTGATATAGGGCAACATGTATGGGCTGGTGGTTTTGTAATTCAGGGTTTGTTTCATGCTGAAAGCTTTCATGGGTGGTGTTCAATTTAATATCGGGGGAAGTGATTAATACCAGATTGGAGGGTTTGAAGCCTTACGATCAACGACAAAAATGACAAGATGTTTTCTGTTTCTTTTTTACATGTTCAACCATAGAAATGGGATGATGCACAACGAAAGGCAAATTGATATGGGATTGGCTGGAGCGGCCAGTCAGTGTTTCACGCTTGTATTGATATGGATTTGATGATGCCTCATGACTCATGACAGATCTTTGCAATGATGATTGACATGTCAAATTTACACATACATGAAGTAAACGCATTGTTTAAACCTATCTTCAACCTACCTTCCACTTTTTGTGTCGAAACATGTCTAGGCCCGTATTGGTCTTAGGAATTTGCCCCCAATGCCAGGGGACCATTCCTGGCTGTTTTCCATTGGAAGCTTAGGAAATACTCCCTCCAATACCGTCTCCAAGCTGAGTTTAATATGTTTAATCCTCGTTTCTGGCCATGGAAATCTCACCAGATATTTTTGCCGACTTTGGGTCCGATCCCCATAGAATTTCGAGGTGGGATACATGGTCTTCATTGGAGACTTCGTCCCGGCGATTCTCGCGTTGCTTTTCCCCAGCCAAGAATGGGCCAAAATCAGCAACGGCCCCTTGGTGGATTTGAGGTAGCCGGGAACCAAAAAAAACAAGGTTGGATGATGTTTAAGATTTGTTCCATTGTTTATGATGTGGGTAAAACAATGCTATAAACCACCCATGACTGGGAATGGTAAACATACAACATACGGTGATTTGGGGGCTTAGCCACATTCTGGTAAAAATATGCAGCTGGTTTCTCAAGGATCCTTCAGTTCTGATGATGTTTGCAACAGTGACAGTGTACACAGAAAAGATCTAGTCAGATCCGTAGGGATTGGCCCAAAAAGTGGAGCTTCCAACCTTCCAACCCCCCAAGATCACACTTTAACTTTGGAGGTTGACATTGCTTCGGAATGATGCTTCGAATGTCTTAAATGGAATAATCCCAATAATTCGGAGATATGTCGGATATTTGGTCCAGCTACTTATTTGGAAACATAAAAGAGAATTGATCATCCCAATATTTTTTATACTGTAAGTGGTTTTTTCCAACATGATAACCAGTTATTTTCACAGATTAGTGAATTCTTACGACCTGACCGCCAGATTTTGGGATGCTCCCGCCATGCGGACCTCGAGATTTACCTCAACTTTCTTTACCCATATGATCTGTCTATATTTATAGATCTATATTAATCTATACATTCATATATTTATCTATCTTAATATATATATATACATACATACATACATGCACGCATGCATGCATACATACATACATGCATGCATGCATGCATACATACATACATAATATCCTCCATATTTATCGATATATTTACCCAACTATCGTCAATTGGCAATGTCCCACCTCAGCCATTTTTCGGCGCCATGAGGTTTTAGCCGAACCTGTTCCATCATTATCGCAGCAGTTGCTCGGAGGGTACCACGTTTCTGAGGGCTTTAAGTGGCTTTAAGCATAATATGAAATACCATCCTACAGACCCGGGTTCAGCATTGATTGTAGACTTGTTCATTTTCTGTTTTTTTCTTCGGTGACGAATACGATTGATTTTGTACATCTTAACCATATCACCCACGGTGCGTTGGCCCTGTTCTGCAGTGTTTTTGCATCAGAAACTCAAGGACAACTCTCGGTCCTCAGGTGATAAGATCACAGCCCCTGGTTGAATAGATCGGCCGCTGCGAGCCGGAGGTTGATTTTGGGGACGGCCCTGTCAGATGAGGTCTTGTTGGTGCCAATGATGCTTCCAAGCGATCTGTCGGGCGCTGAGGTTGCGCCCTCATCAAAAACCAAATCAGGCACTGGGTTATCCCAGTGCCTTTGATTATAACCTGCTATATAGGTCTTATTAATTCCTAGGTCCATTGCAACTAGCGTTTTTCGATCTTGGTCCATTTGATCTTCAAAATCACGTATGATTTTGCTGCAAACCCTTGGGCTTCAAAATCCGAATGCCATGTTCCTCGTATTAAGTAATGTTCCCTTGGGAACTGTGCAACGATCCTTCAAATCTCAGAAATGGTTGAGATGATACAAACATATATATATATTTATATAATTATATCTATATATGACCAGGTACATGTAAAAAAAGGACAGTGTAAATATGATTCGAAATACATCATATGACCATGATAGACCATGATAGATGAGTAAAGTCCACTTTTTTGGGACTTGTGTTGGCCCTTGATATCGAACGTAGGCGTTCCCTTAGATTTCTCGAATATGTTTTCGGTGAAAATCTGAGGTCGAAACTGAAGTTCTTGCAGCCGGTGTCCATCATGGCATTAGTGTGCCCAGCGCCGAACATATGGAAAACCCACCATGAATCTAGTTTTCTGAACTAGAAACCATAGATGCCATAGATGTTTCGTATAATTGTGTTTGGTTGACTGCGGCGTATTGGAAAAGTGGGAGCTGGACAAGCTCTCAACGTGTTGAATAATTGTGATCTAACTGACTCTTATTGTCGTAAACTCGTGGTAGATGTCCCCCAGAAAACATACCAAAAGAGATGGGAGACAACTATGATTTCCTTAGACAATCCACTTAAATGAGCATGGAGCCACCATTTTCTGTGATGTTCCACCCGAAAAACAGGGAAATGTTTGGGGAGTCTTGTACAAGCAGATAAGCAATCCAAAGAAATCTGGGCGTAAAAACGTTTGATTCTACGATTCTGATGGTTTCCGAGTCCCCAGTTTCCTCGGGTGATCTTCCATTGGGTGGTAGGTACATGTCCGTCGTGGTGGCCGTCGAGTGTCCCTACAGTTTCACTGACTCTTGGCATATCGCTGGGATCTGCAACCACCAGTGAGTTTTTCTGGGGGAAGTCGCCCAACAAAAATGTGTGTTTCCAATGGGAGGTACCCAAATATGGATGCTGGTTGGTGGTTTGAAACATGAATTTTATTTCTCCGGAATTTCATCATCCCAACGGACGAACTCACTCCATGATTTTTCGGATGGGTATAGGTCAACCACCAACCAGGATGGCTTGGGGAAAATCCATCCATGGATGGAATGGAACGGTGCCCCTATGACTTAGGAGACCTCCATATGGGGATGGGTCAAAACATGTCAGTACCCCTTCTGTTCACATCATAGCTGGTGCATATATGGATGTTGATCACCCTAAAAATAGTATTTATGGGTATTGATCCATGGCCTAATATAATATGAAAACAACATCTCCATACAATCGTTCGGGAAACCATGACTGTTTTCAATCATGGAAAAATTGGGGTAATATGTTCATGGGTATTGAGGAAACATGAGGAAACCCATTCCATTTTTGTCCATGAAAAAGTGATGGTTTTCGATTTTTCCCGTTTCAACTGATGCCTGATGACCAGCTGATGCATGTTCCCTGTGATGAAAGAAACAAGATGAAACAAGTAAGGGGTTTAGACATCCAATGAATACAGAAGCTACAGCATCGTCTTCCCACAAATAGAGTGAAACCCGGCAACAGATTTGTTTCACCTCTATTCTTATTTGGAGATGTTTGTCCGAATGGTATCCAGTGGTAGCAAAAACGGGTTTAAATAGGAAAATCCTCAGAAAATAGTACTGGAGAAAATAGATCATGCTTTTTCGCGCCCCTATTTTATTTTCATGATTTTCGATGTGGTTCGAACCACCTTTTGATTTCTTTTCTCTCGTCCCCTTAGGAACACCACAACCAGCATGGCTTTGGTGAAGTTCGGCTCTTTACATTCTCGTTGCATTTCTTTGAGGCGGGTAACCGTGAAGGAGCTAAAGCCGGGAATGGCTTTCTGATATGATCCAGTTAAAGATTAATGCGGTTAAAACAATAATAAACTATCCCCAAAATCACCATAAATGGGTGGTATAAACCATCAAATATGGAGTGGCTTATTATTGTTTTAACCACATTAGTATCGTTGCAGACCACTTGTTGTGATCCTTGACATATTCACATCTCATTTTTTGAATGCACCTGACACAAAGTTTGACCAGAAGATGAAGCGGCCAACATCTTTGGTGAGAAGAGCGAAGTGAGACATGTGTCATCATCTTTGGTGAGTATAGATATCTGAAAAATATAAGCGTTTGTCTCCAAATGGCATCCCCTTACATCCCCTTATATCCTTTTTATGATCTCCGATGGCTGTCAAATAATGGGAAGACAATGATAAACCATGGGATGGGGGCGATTGGGGTGTCCAATTCTTCCTTCAAAACCACCAGAGATGGGGGCTTGTGATGGGTATGTCACTGATAAATTTTAAATAGTGGTTTAAATGATGGTGGTTTAAATGATGGTTTCTTTATTCTCAGACTTTTTTGGCACACCAGTGCCTGAGCTTGAGTGACTTCGCTAGCATTCCTCTGCCCATCAATCATCAGCACTTCCTTAAACCCATATGTGCCATGGTCACCACATATCGGGATGGTCATCAATCCATTTTCATGGTGATTGCTATAGTCATTACAAGGATTCGTATTATGGGATGGATATGGATGGATGACCATACTCACGAAGAGGAGACTTATTGCTAATGTAGCGCACAGCCATGACATCCGACATCACTGCTGTGCAGGACGACAACTACTGTCCTGCTACCAAGTTCCTAAGTTGTTTGGCATGACATGTCAGGTAAATAAGTCGCTTTATTACTTTGACTTGCAGCTGGACACACTTTCGTCGCAAGGTAGTAACATGGCACATGTCCCAGGTGTAGGTGATCATTGCGCACCACGCACACAACGAAGAATTTATGTAGCAGCCAATCGCAAGAATGCATGCTCTGTGTCAGTGCATTTTGCCGACACAGATCAGGTACTTTTTTTCACCAGTGAACACACAACACACAATCCAATGACTGGACAACGAATTGGGGAAGCCACAAACCCAGGACCAGCAGAAGAAGAACAGCATGTCGTGACCATTGGACTTGTCAATCCGACTGCAATCCTGAACAAACATGCAGCATTCCAAGAGTTGGCATGTAGTATCTTTGCCTGCAGTGAGACGAGTGCAACAGCTACCACACAAAACATTATGAATTGCTACTTCCGAAATATGGGGTATAAACAAATATGGTGTCCACCTGTTCAGGCCCACCACTCGACACAAAGAGATGATGGAGCCGGCCGCGGAATGGCTACAGGAGTATCCCTTCATGCAATATATCCAACTAGACCAAGTAGGATAGCCATAGACGACTCTCTTGACCATACGCGCATCCTTTCATCTATTGTTGAGCTTGGCAATTGGAACCTGCACGTCATAGTCATTTACGGCTACCCTTCTTGTCTCCCTCAGGCAAGGGCAAAGACAGATGCGCTGATACGAGAAGCCGCCAGACTGGACAGTATCGTGCGATTGCCATCCATCATTTGTGGAGATTTCAATCATCGACCGCAACAGTTGCCTTCCGCTAGAATACTTATGAACCTTGGATATAAGTCCACTGACACCATATTTAATAACCTCTATGACCAGGCAATGCCGAATACCTGCCGAGGAACAACGTGTCATGATCAAATGATACTGCATCCGACCTTGATCCAGCATGTGCATTCCATACGAGTAGACCAGTCCAAAGTTTTCCATGACCATGACCCAGCAATCCTGAGCTTTCAATTTCCTATAGAGACGCCCACCTACAAAAAGTGGAAACTACCTGAACCTTTTTTTCCCTATGAGCCAGACCCAAAATACGTTGCACACCACTTTTCACAAATGATCAGCAACTCCTCACTATCTAATGCCAATCCCACTAGACTGCAGGAACTTACATTGTCTGATGCTCTGAAACTATGGGCTAAGACATGTGAGCAAGCAGTCAATAAGGCCTTGCAACAGCAAAACCGAGATAACCCAGAAAAATATCCTATGCCACACCTTCCGCGAAGATGCAAAGGACGCATGACTGAGCGTAAGTTGCAATCCTTTTCCCAAAAAAAGCCTATCCCCCAAGCGTGTGACGGGCAATATACACCTCCAGTTGAAACAACTAACAAAAAAGTTTTTCAATTTACAAAACAACTTCGACGATTGCAATCCCTGAGACAAAGGGTATTCAAAATGACAGAACATTATCACATGGAGACCGTTCAGAATGAGCTCATGGCAGAATGGAAAGCTATTTGCAATGCCAAGCAGCCAACCAGCTTCCAACGCTGGTGCCTTGAACAACCAGAACTGGCTTGGTTCCCGGATTTTTTTCCCCCGCTTGATTTTTTGGATGTAGCCATACAGCTCATGCGCCATCACACTGACTCATTAGCAAATCAACAAACCCATGTGAGACAGAACACTTCCAAATTCAAACGATGGTATGACCAAAAACATGGACACCTCAAACACACCATGAAGAGACTCAAAGGAGATGTTCACCCGATGCTGTCACAGGTAGAACATGTCGTACGCAGTTCTGCGACATTGATCCTCCAGCAGGATGGCCTGGTGGAGCTGGAACTTGACGACCCTGCCTTATTTAATACCATAAGCACCGTGCAATTTCAACAACATAAAATTGAACCCCTCCACTTTGAAAATGCTGTCCTGACAGGAATGGTCCAAGAGGCTGATGTGTCGCTGCCCGCCCGAGCAGAGATCACACAGCAGCAACTGACACAGAGGCCGCAGGAGATAGCGCAAAAACTTCATGAGTATTGGAGCCTTTTTTGGAACAGAGATCCTGCTGACCAGATGGAACGACCAGAATATTGGCAAGAATTCCTTGACCTCATTCACCAACATGAGCCCCATAATCAAGTTCACATTGACGTCAGTAACGTTCATGCTTGGCGCACAGCACTCATGCAAACATCCTCCGGTAAAGCAAGGGGATATGATGGATGGCATGTTGAAGACTTGAAAGCTTTGCCGAATGAATGCTTGGCCACATTGGCATTTATTTTTCACCATAAACATGACCATGAAGCCTTTCCTGAATACCTGATGCAAAGTATCACGCTACCACTGGGGAAAAAACCTGATTCCAACACCCCACAAGCCACTAGACCCATCACACTATTACCCATCATTTACAGACTCCTTGCCAAAGTAGTATGCACCCAAATATTGCACACTTGGCGGGACACAATGCCACAACAAATCATTGGCTTTATCCCAGGACGCAGCCCACACAGTCACATGATTGCCTTACAATTTCAACTTGAGCAAAAACTTCTCAGAACCAGACACCATGGCCATCACTGGCAGGGTGTAACATTTCAACTTACTGCCACGTTGGCCATGCTATCGAGCACTTTGTCACAGCGGAGTACCGCATGCCTGGGCACACTTTTGGTATACTTCCCTCATGCATACCGTACGTTGGTGGCGGCTGAATGATGGAATCTTCCCAGGTGGCCGAGCCACCACGGGCACACCAGAGGGAGATGCTTGGAGCGTAGTTGCTTGTATAGCCATATCACGGTTTTGGTGTCAGTTGCTCAATAACCAGGACGCTTATCCAAGTGCCTATGCCGACAATTGGTCGTGGCGTGCCAGAAACTTTCATGTCAACAGACTTGCATTTCAACAAACAATAAGCTATACCAACTCGCTCAGGATACAGATTGATTGGGGAAAAACCTGGACCTGGTCAACAGATAGCCGCAACCGCCAAACATGGATGAACCAAATGCAGTCTATTTTCCCTGAAGGGACTGAGATGGTCACAGTACCAATGCACGTGAACTAGGCTTTACCCTTAACTACAATAAAACTTGCTCAAGAGCTACCCAGAGGCAACGACATGCTGAGGCCATAAAATTTATGAAGCAAGCAAGGCAAGAACACCTGACTCTTGCCACAAGAGCCAAACTTTGCAGCTTTGCACTCCACAAGGCCTTGTGGGGTACGGAAACCTATGTAGTACGTATGCCATGGTTGCGAGACCTTCGCGCCAACATTGCCAAGACACTGGTGCTGCACAAAGGCAATAGTAATCCCTATTTGTCATGCTGCATGCTGTCCAAGTTTGTAAACGACCCCGTAGTACACCTTCTGCAGATGTGCATCCGGAATCTTCGGGCATGGCTCCAGTTTGCCGAACAGGATACATTTCAGTCTTTTTTGAACATAGCCTGTCGGAGCTCCATCAGTCACTCACAAGTGTGGGGTCCTGCAGGAGCCTTTGCATACAATCTGGCACGTATAAACTGGCACATCACACGCGAGGGAGTTATCCACACAGATACCAATCTCCAATTTCACTTCTTGCGAGATAGCCAGATTGATATTTTCACGCAATTGGAACACTCATGGATGAAACACCTTACAGAGGTATGCTTGCAGCGCACAGAATGGAAACACCTTCCAATTCCGGATAGACAAGCCACTCTTCAACTCACCAAGGATGGGTCACCGGGAGAACAACGAGTGTGGGCAGAGCTGCTGACTGGTGCTTCTATGACCGTTGAACAGATGAAGCACTTTACGGACGAAACAACTTGCAGATTGTGCAACTGCCCAGATTCTGTTTACCATCGAGTTATGGAATGCGCTGCAACTGCACAGGTCAGAGAGGAATATGCATCACACATGACAGTGCTTTTTGAACATGCCCCATGCCATGTTCAGTTTCCAATGGTTTATCAGACTGAGATGCACGATTTTCAACACTGGTATTATCAACGTGTTAAACCTTCGGATCCAGATGCCCAGATTTTTTCGGAAGTGCAGACAGACATGTCAAACGGCCATACGCCCTCTTTTTACCTTGATGGTACGTGTGATCATCCTGATCTCCCTGAATACCGTAGAACAGCCTATGCAGTGATCTATCAGCGCCCAGTCAATGAGGAAGAAAAGCATAGAGCCATCCGAGAGTACAGAACCAACAGACGCATGCCTGAACATTTTGCTGTTCTCATGGTAGGTGAAGTGAGAGGATCGCAGACCATTGACAGAGCGGAACTCACTGCAACAATACAAGTAGCTAACCTTGGTATCCCTGCGAACATCTTCAGCGACAGCCAGTATGTGTTGGATACAGTGCAGAAGCTGCGTGCTGTGAGGCGTATACACGATCTACATAAATTGCCTAATTTTGATTTGTTGTTACTCCTTTGGCCACTTGTACAGCAGGTAGGTTTGGTTTTTCATAAGATCAAGGCACACGCTCTGTCACCTGAGACAGATACCTTCACTGACACTTGGAACAAATTGGGTAATGCAGTGGCCGATGAGTCAGCCAAGACAACCCTAAAATTACTGCAAAGGAGGGCACCTCTCCATACAGATGTTTTTGAACATAAACAGCAGCTACAATGGAAGCGAACACACATGCGATATCTTTATGACTTACAAGTAATGCGTGCAAGGTTGTTTCAACAGACAGAAGTTGCCCAGCCGATAGGCGACAATGAGAGAACATGGTATGGACAGCTTGAACTCCTGAAGCAATGGAAGCCAACTGAGGGTTTTTCGTATGTTGAGCATGAACATGACCATGACAAAATAGGGGCTTCGTTGTGGGGATCTGCTTACAGCGCGGCTATATTGCAATGGTTGAAACACGTGCTTTGGCCAGATACACAAGACACACAGGGAGCAGGTGTCACATGGATTGAACTTGCCCTTTCTTTTCAGTATTCAGTGCAGAAAGGCGTGGTCATTAATACTGGAGGTACCGGGGCTGAGTTCAGACCCTATCACTTGTCATTAAACACTGTTGACACTGAATTCAGCAGACAAGTTTTTGCTTTTGAGAGGGCAGCAACCACTCTCCAGACCTTGCTAGGCAGACAACTTTTTCCTGACAGACGTGCACCAGCCAAGAGCATACGTATAATGGGGGCCTCTCATGCTCGAAGCGGGTTTTCGATTCGTCCCTCATTCCCATATCAATCCACAATCATTGATAGTCTTTCCAACCATTACCGGCAATTGGCAATGAATCCCGAACTTTCTGGAGGACCAACAGTACCGATGCTGACCCCCATTGTTGAATGGCGGGAGGATGAACGAGATGAGAGAGATGCTGCGATTGGCTGGGGAAGACGCTACAGTCGGTACAACAGATGCCGACGCCGGAGATAATCAATCTCAGGCATAGTTAGAAGTGGCACACCCTGCACCTGCTGGGGTGAGCTAAGGAGGCGTGGATCGTCCGAAACCGAGAGTGAACCCCGTTTACCATCTTTTGACCATGCCACATATTTGATCATAGGTTTGCCGAGTTCCATCTGCCATCAGGGCGGCTTAAAAATCCCGAACAGCCATCAGGGCCACCTATTCTGGGGGCATTTTATATCCCATGGAGTCAGATTTCATGAAATTTCATGCCATCCAAACTTGCCGGTGCTAAACATCCCAATTTTTCAAGCAACCTCCACAAGACCAAAAAGCGTCAAACAAGAATGGTTGTCCCATGTTGTCCCTCAAAGTCATTAAAAAAATTGTGAAAAATATGAAACACCAGCATTTAAGTTGCCGTTCAACCAGGCCTTTTCCCTGTGCGTCTTCGCCTTCAACTGCCACCTGAATGTGATCCCCATCGCTGACTCCTTGACGCGTCCCACGACCGATCGCATGCGCAAACTCTCGGCCCGGGTGAACGTCTTCCAGTGGCTCTTCTACAGCCTCATCGGTGTGACAGGTGCTCCTCAGGGGAAAGTTGGGAATGATCATGTTGGATTTATATCTGGCTGGTGGTTTGGAACATGTTTTCCATTTAATTATTGGGAATTTCATCATCCCAGCTGACGAACTTATATTTTTCAGAGGGGTAGGTCAACCACCAACCAGATATAATTAACTGATTTAAGCATGAAACCGATGATTTCACGAAAGGTTAGGGGTTAATTTGATGGGATTTGATATGATTTGATGGGATTTAAGAGACCTATAGCCAAATATTGGATGAAATTGGATGGTATATCCGGAAATGGTCATCAATCCGCTGTCATAGTGACAGTGATAAGTATATATATATATACAGATACACTTATGACAAGGAATTCCGAACAATGGTAGGATGACCATAAGCCATATCCCATGTTTTGATAATGCCACACAAACTCTCCAGTGGTGAATGGAAGGATCGGTGAGCTTGAGCTATGGCTGTATCCATATTACATAGGTGGAGTTACTAAACTTTCCCTACCAAATGACAATCGGAGAATCTGCCACGATAGCCCACCATTTGTTTTTGTAGTGGTGGGAAAGCCCCTTTTTTCATGGGCAAAGCATGAAAGTTTGGATTTAACCACGCATCATCAAAGATGGGGCTGTCCCGGAAGTTTCTGGGGACGATTGAAGAGGATGTGAAAACCTTGGGTTGGTGAACACCTTACATGATATGATATTGTGGCAAACCCATTCGATAGCGTTCAGTTGGTGGGTTTATAACTCCAATAACTATGGTAAAAATGGTACGCAAATAACGAACTAGTTTCTCTTGCAAATCTAAACCAACATTCACATCACAACGGGGGCCTCACATTGTATGATATTGTGGCAAACCCAGCGCCGTAAACCTTGGATTTCTTGGATGTTGGCCACTGCGGCCTCTTCTTGGTGGTGGAAAAATGGATGGTCTATGGCATTGGCTAAAAATCACTGTTTGTACTTAATCCAACTGAATCTTAAGCTAGGGATGTATATGCTAAACATCTGGTTATTTAATATAGCCATGGAAAAACACCATGCTATTAATTTCGGTAAACCATCTATAAATGGGCCATCTATACCATGGCGAACTGTTAGTCATAACCAGAGGGTAAACATCTCAGAATCTATGGCAACTTGACCCATGGTGATGGATGGCAGTTGGTTGCAGGCTATTTGTCCTTCCTGGACGATACTCAGTCCGACATCCTGATCAACTACCACCCAAAGGTGGCAATGGGATTCCACGGATTTGGGGAGGATTGGGGATTTGAAATAGCTGGTTGATGGCTGTTAATGATGGCTGTTAATGATGGTTATATGATGGTTGTATGATGGTTATATGATGGTTATATATGTTATGTATATATATATATACATATATACTGGTTGTTGGGCCAACTCATTCCAGCTACCATCTGGTTATGACTAACAGTTCGCCATGGTTAAGCCATGGCCCATAGAAAAAGATGGTTTAGCGAACTTAATAGTATGGTGGATCTTTCCATGGCGAACTGTAACAAATAACCAGATGGTACTTTCTAAACTACTATACTCCTGACCTTACAACTTGTACTAAAACGCCCTTACACCGAAACCTCGCGAATTAGGTATAGCATGGGTAAAAAAGACACAAATGAGCTAATGCCCTGCACGGCGGTGGCCCCTAGTGATTTTGTTTGTTTTCAAACCCTCTTAAGAAATATTGACTAGTTTGATATATCTATACTATAGACTATAAACTATAGAGTTAATGGTAAATAGTGTATAACAAATGTCAAGAACAGATATATTGTCATTATCTACGGTAATTAAACCCATAGCATTCACCTACTTAGTTCATTGTCAAACAGGACTACCTCGTAGCTGCTGGACGCTGCTTCCTGACCCTCACGATGATGGTCTCTCAGATTCAGGTTAGTTTAAGGGAAGATTACAAAAACCCATAATTGAGACGGTCCATTCTGAAGATGTTCAACCAATCAATTGACAGATGGGACACGTCCCAAAAGTCGAAGGATTGAACAGTTTGAAGCCATGAAATCCTATAACAAATAGTTTTTAAAGATGAAATGTTGCAGCCGGAACTGATTCTTTTTTGAGCAAGCTGATCAATTTGTAGCTTGCAACAATGTAGGCAGTTCTCTTGTTTTTGGCGCAATCCTTGAGACCAAATTTACCACCGAAAAAAATCAGTGGACCCATCCGCACCCCATCCGCAACGGATGTAAGCAACAGACGGATGTGTATTTCATTCTTGCAGAGATGGAGACCTATTGCTTTAGTCTGAGATTCGTTGTTAAAACTTGTAGAAGTAGAGGGAAGGGGTGCCCACTAGAACCAGAAATGAAGTATGAAAATGGCAGTGGAATGGCGATTTTCCTAAGATCTCCGAAGGTTCATATCAGCCCATTACTGATAGAAAATCAGATCCCAAAATGAAGCCTGAGAACCAGCTCCATCATTCAGATTTCTAGCTGATTTGAGGCCCTTTTCCCATGATGAGAGTGAAAAATCCAATCATTTTCCGATCATTAACCATGTTAGCTATGGTTTTCCCATCATTTTCCACGGATTGTTTCCCATCACTTTAGCTGCGTTTATCGCCTCCCCTAGGTGGCGATACCAGCGAACTTGAACCCGACCGCACCTTGGAGACGGATGAAGATGACCATTTAGGGGTCAACATAAGCCACTTTCCTGGGGAAATTGGGGGGAGCAAAATTTTCAGAGAAATCATGAGAAATCCATTGTTTCGTTTGAACATGTAATAGTTTGCCGTGAAAAAAACATTTACGTATGATTTACCATGAATTACATATCCAAATGGTGATTGTTCTATAGCAAATTGTTGGTTTACATCCTCCTAATATCAAACATCCCTGTTTTTTGGTTCCAAACGTGAGTAAATCCCCAAGGAAAACCATGGTTTCTGGAAGGTGTTTAATTTTAGGAATAGAACATATGAATATATATATATGAATACAGAGCAGGCTACGGACACACATTGCAACCACGCTGCCATGTGTCATGAGGCCACCCCAGTAGATTAAATCCGTCAAATTTGGATATTGATTGCCTTTCGCCTTTTGAACAAACTGCCATTCTTAAAAAAGCAAGTTTTTTTTCTCCCTCATTTCGCCACATTGTTATCTCTCAAGTTTTCTCGAAGGTGAAATCAGGCGTGCAGTTAAAAGACTCCATTTGCCGAAGGGACACGCCACTGCTTGGGCATCTTGGCTCAAAATTGGGGCGGAAAGTGGATGAATTTCACAATGCCAACCCCGGAGTAATAAATCCTGACCATTATTTGAAGCGTTTACACCCAAAATATTGATAAACTGGTTGGTGGTTTGGAACATTTTTTATTCTTCCATATATTGGGAATTATAATCCCAACTGACTTTCATATTTTTCAGAGGGGTTGAAACCACCAACCAGCAAAATATTGATAAATGATATTATTACTCATTGGTACCCCTCCCTATTAGTTATCATTAGAAATGCTGGGATGTATTGTCCCCATATTGGTGGATACACCAAGCAACCTGGGACAAATATCTGAAACCTCTAACAGGTTGAAGGATCGAATTTCATGACCTATAGTGACAATGTGAAGTTATATGTTGGTGGCCAAAAAAAAACATAACAAACACACATCCCTTTACCCACCCTGGGGTTAGGCTACTCATACTGTTTCTGGTCGGTTCAACCGTTCAACCAGCTTCCAATGAACCCAGTTTCACCATCAATGGGAAATCCAGGATCCAATTGATGGAGGTACGTAAACGTACCATATTTCAGGCCATATGAATTGTGGGGATATTCCCTGAAACTTAGGCCTCCAAAATAGGCCAAACATATATGGTAGGTACCTCCAATCAATCGGTTCCTGAGTCATGGCCATTGACACCATGTTTCACCAAGGCCGCCATAGGTCGAAAAACGCCGTTTCGCGCCTCAGGAGTTTGAGCCCTACGAATGGCTTAAGCTCGGGGGACCAACCCGCCTTCCGACACTTGGCAGACTTGGCAGATGTCAATCCCTTGAATCCCCCGACAATTTTAAGCACCTCGTTTTTTGGGGTCCCAAAGATGTGGTTTCATTGGTTCATCCTTAACAAACCATTGTTTGTTTGTGAGATCTTCAATATGAGGAGAAAAAAACAAGTCAGGCTGCTGATCTCATGACCTTCTCAGATGTGCCAGCCTGTTGCAGTTTGTCATGTGATGGGTGGAATGCTTCGTTGGTGAAAAAGTGCAGGACAGCCTTGTGATTCCTAGTTTTCATTTGATCAATTCAGCTGAGGAATTACGTTGTCGGTGATTTGTTTGGCTTGCCAAGCTGCACTGGCAGCGACTCAGCTGAGCTGGTGCTGCGGTGGAAAATACCGTGCCCGATATGAGAGAATAAGGGATCTTCGGCCAGTGCCTGTTGTGCAAATGATGCTTCCATTCAGTTCTGAGACGTCTTCATTCAAATCCCTGCGTTTGAACAGAAAAGAAGTGACAAACACCAAATGTGACAAAGAAAAATGATCACCCCCTTCCACCACCAAAGAAATTTATTTGCTTCGTAAGAAGAATCTTCCCAAAATGGATCAGGCATTGTTTGCTCATGCTGGTGGCATTTGATGATGTGGTCCATTCGGAGAGGAAGAAAAAAAACAATAGATCAACCCCTTAATATGGTCCCAAAGATGTGGTTTATCCCCTGCTAAAGCATGGATTTTGGGGTCTGACGGGATTACCTTCTGGTAAACATACAAAAAACCATGGAAAATCACCATTTTCAATGGGTAAATCCACTATAAATCACCATTTTCAATAGCAAACTGTATGTTTACCAGAGGGTAGATGGTTAGATCGACCCCTCCACCCAGGTCGTGGTACCCCAGGTAGGGACTGTCCTCAGAATCTCGGCTGAAGCAATTGGCACATGTTGGCACTAGAAATGGCGCTACGGGATGGTTACCGGGTATCCCAATGATTTCAACATTGCTTTCCGGGAATTCTTGCTGTACTTCAGCTAGAAATCTTGAGATCCCAGCCACTTCAAATCGGAGCGATCAAACTGCTGCCATTTCACTTGGGCTGTTTGGCCCATTTTGCTTTTTCGGGATACATTGGTGACACGAATGAACGATGCTTTGGACAGGAGGTGGCAATGCTAAAAACCGTTTTTTTATTGACATTCCCCATTTGTTTGGTGGTTTGGAACATGTTTTTCCATATATTGGGAATAATCATCCCAACTGGCTTTCATATTTTTAAGAGGGGTGGCTCAACCACCAACCAGCCATGATACATTGGAATTTGCAATGGGGAATCAGCATGAATGTGGCAAAGCCAATGCCATAAGCTATCCCACCAACCAGACTTGCGGATGCTACATCTGAATTGGGGATATTTTTTCTTGGCTTTACCCTCTAGTAATCTAAGATAGCTGTGATCTAACATAGCTGTGGAAAATGGATCGTTTATAGATTTATAGATGATTTACCTATTAAACTACCCTCTGGTAAACATACAAAAAACTATGGGAAATCACCATTTTGAATAAGTAAATCAACTATAAACAGCCATTTTCAATAGCTATTTTGACATAACCAGAGGGTAGTGATTTTCTATAGCTATGTTAGTTACCAGGGGCCCCTGCATTTCAGGGTCTTGCCTGATCTCCATTTGGAGCAGAACCGGGAGGATTCTCCCGAAGCTGGTTGGTGAATTAGGCTGGTTTAACATGCTTCAACCATCTAAAACGGGGATATTAACATCATATTATATACATGTATGTATGTATATATATATATATATAGGTATACATATACAATGATTATTTAAGGCAGTTTCGAAGAATTGGTCAACTTTCAGCCTTGCATTTGGGATGATCCCCAATGAATACGATGTTTCAGCGAGAGGACTGGACCAGCACAGTTTGAAAGTCAAACCAAGGGCCAAAAATTCAAACCCCTGATCAGCTTGAAGGGGGGTGACCTCAAATTGATAAGGCCAAATTCAGATACTACAAGTTACCCTCTGGTAAACTAACATAGCTATTGAAAATGGCAATAGAAATAGTGGATTTACCCATTAGAAATAGTGATTTTCCATAGCTAGTTAGTTTACTAGAGGGTATTGATAGTGAATGAAATCATGCTCCCTACCCTCCAGTAAAAACAAAAAGTGGGCAATGGAGAAACCCCAGAACTGTTCATGGTGGTTTTTCCCGACTGCCATGTTTGATTACTGGATGGTAATGTGTTATTGGCTGTTATGGGTTACTAAATCATGGTTATTTTATGTTAATTCTACATTAATTTGGTTGAATGATGGTTAAGTGTGGTAAAAGAAAAACTTTTTATTATGGTGAAAATCGTTAATGGTGGCTAAATGTGGTAAACCCAATGCCATACACCATCACCAGAGGGTGTAGATCAACCATAGCAATTGAACATCCAGCATGAGTCCATATATTTTTCCATTGCCGGAGCCAAGGCTTGTTGGGCGCAACAGTGGCCACTGACGCTCAGCACATGGATAAGAGATATTTCCTGGGAATATCATGGAAATACCACGGCAATATGATGGGCGATATGTCTATTTCTTTTCCAAAATTGGATGTAACCCCCAGCTGGACATTCTATAGTATACTAGGCAAAAGCTAGGGCATCGGATTTGGTGGCACCGTATTCCGAAACAAAACTATATGTTTGATATTAGCAGTAGCTCGGCAATAACACCGGAAAATATATCTTCGCCAAACTTCCCAATTGTTTCTTTGGTTTCACCTTAGGTTTCCCAGATTTGTTTGTTTCAACGTGTGTTGTAAGTTTTAAATTGCTGGCTGGCCACAAGACATGAGAGAATCGTCCATACATCCGAAGATGGTTGATTCAATCCAAACATTCTTGTCATTATTGAATGATCGTCTCTTGATGTGTATTATGCATCTATAGATTTCATTTATTTATTTATTTATTTATGCATAAATGTACTCTATATATATGCATATATATATATATATACATGCATACTTATGCACATGTATGTGCGCGTGACTCTATAAGCATATATATATATATATATCATGGTTCTATCCACACAGCAAAATCCAGGTTTCTTTCGTAAATTCACGTGGCCACGGCCACGTTTAGGCGATGATGTTGATCATCCCTGCCTACTGCATGGGCGTTATCTTGGAAAAGACCTGGAAACGTCAGCTGACACAGGCCATGGATGGTGAGGGAAGAACTTCATGACATGACTTTTTCGCAGTAAAAAGGTCAAAGGTTGAGGATACTATCCTTGATTTGCATTGATCTGCGGCTTCTTATTTTCCAAGAATTGGCTTACAGCAGTGCAGAACGAGAAAATCTGCAAATATCTGTATGTATGTATGTTATATATATATATCATACATTTTTTTATATCATATATATATACATTTTATATCATATATATTTATATATATATATATGCTAGGCAGAAACCATGGTGCCCAGTTAAGATGGAAAAATAAGATACACATCCACTAGGTGCCATCCACCATCCACCAGGTGTTGCTGTACATTTGCGCGCTCATGAGTCGGATGTCCCAGGGTCCCAGGGGATGGTGACATCATGGCTCAGTTGATCGAATTTTTTTTTCGGGAGCCAGTACCCTGTGGCATAGCTATTGAAAATTGCCATTTATAGTGGATTTACCCATTGAAAATGGTGATTTCCCATAGTTATGTTAGTTTACCAGAGGGTAATTCCCACAATGTGAGGCCCCCATTCGATAGCGTTCAGTTGGTTTAGATTCGCCCCAGTAACTAGTTCGTTATAAGTACCATAAACCATAGTGAAATTGGAGTTATGTGCACCAACTTAGCTATCGAACGGGGGCCTCACTTTGCAGAGATCAAAAACCAGTTGAGAATATCACTGACCCATAAAAATCCGAAAGGATCAATGACTGGTTGGTGGTTTGGAACCATGGAATTTTATGACTTCCCATTCAGTTGGGAATTTCATCATCCCAACTGACGAACTCATATTTTTCAGAGGGGTAGGTCAACCACCAACCAGATGACTTTCCATGACTTTCCATGATTTTCATATGGGTGAGTTGTAGGGTTTCTGCGAACTGTTCCTTGTAGCTGTTGCTCACATAGATTCCTATTGGTTGTTGCAATTTGTTTTGTAGATCCTAATTCTGGCTGAGTGGGTCAACCTGCTTACTGGTTGATTGCCCGGTTCTGCCAGTGACGTGCATGCTTTCTTTGGGGAGAAATCCGGTTCTTACTCAGCAGAAATCCCATTTTTCTACTCAGCAGAAATCTCAACGGACCATTAATTCTCATGTTTTTTCCGGGAGAGAACGCCACTGTGTTCTTTATCCACTCTGATTCTTCAATGAAAATTCTATCCTTTCATCCTAATATAAAAAACCACCCTAGAAACCATGGTTTTCCTTGGGGGTTTTCACATAATTGGGACATATTGGGACCACCGAATGGAAGTGGGATGGGATTAGATCCAGTATTTCTGGTTGTGACACTGTTGTGACCTCGCGCCGTTGTTCCGTGACTGGAATCATGGTGAATGCATATGTGGAATCATCCCCATAGCTGGCCGTAAGGTATTTTATAGCTATATTCAGGTCAGTGAATTATGAAAACACTCAGCCAGATATTTTGGTTACGACACGTTATTACCATACAATTCGTAGAATCTCCCTATTATCTATTATTGTCAACCCTGGATTGCTAAACCCCTAGGCTGTCTAATTCGGGAGTACCATATTATTCAGATTATCACTATTTGGAAAGCACCCCCTAATTTATAAACGATGATTTATGAATTCGGGGTTGACATTGTCAGATTAATAGCCATCATTAACCATAAGTATATTCAACCATCCAACTATGCAATGGCTAGAACCTATTATCTACTATCGCCCCATTGGTAGAACAATGGCAACAAGTCCAGCTACCAAAAAATATCACATCTTATCCCATATAGTTATTACTGTACGTGTTATTACCACCCACTGGGTAGAACCTACAGGATGGGGCCCCCAAGATAGCTAAGTTGCCTTATAAGTGGCTGAAGTCTATGGTTTATGGTAGATATAAGAACTAGTATGAACTAGTTAATGGTGGTTATTTCATGGTTTATAAACCAACAAACATCACTGGGGGGGCCCCATCCTGCGCCGCTCGAGGCATGGCTTCGATACCCTTCACCATCCTGGAAGCTTTGGGTGTTGTCGCCAAACCACCCTAGAACTGCGCCCGTTTGGATGGCTCGATGTTGGAAGTTTTGAACGGAAAAAAACATCGATAAATGGAGGTTTGTAGCTGGGATAAGCAACTCACTAAATGGTGGATGTTCAATTGCTATGTTTAATTACCGGAGGGTCACTATTTTCGTACTATTCTATGTCTGAGAGTTGGATGTTTCAGATATGATTGGTCAGATATATCATCAACTATCTTAATACTGGTGACTTTGAGGTTGATCCAAGAATTTGATTTTTAAGACTCACAAAGAATGGATGATGACGAGGAAAATGCCATCCTGAAAGTGTGGATCGTCAAGATTCGTCAAGTCGCAGCGATTTCAGAAATGATGGGATTTTGCTGGATGGGGCCAAAGATGAATTTCAGGAAATTGGATAAACCCGATTTCTTACAAGATGAAGGTAATTGTTAACCTTATGATGGCCCAATATAGATCATAATATATTTAATCAAATTCAACATGTCCAACGCCCCTGAAAATTGGCCAATTGGCAGATGCAGAAAGTGAAATTCTGCTGCATCCTCTCCCCTTGAACTTGTCAAAGCAAGCATTGGGGGATGTGGCATGAGGAGGCGTTTGAGGACACCACTTATGGCTACGGCGTTTTGAACGATTGGTTTCGCAAGAGGCAAACCATGACGATTCAAAAAAGGTTCGGCTGGTGGCTTCGAAGCCTTGGTATTTGCTTCATGTTCAATCTGCAAAGAATCAGTGTATCATTGGAATCATGACATTCAAATAGATTCAACATCATTTGACTGACATCAACATCATCAAGTGACATCAACTGAATCATCAATTGGAGATGGCAACTCCAATTTCATGTTGAAACCACTATCTGGACCCAGAACGTTACATTTGATTTTGCCGGGAAAAAAAGGCCCTGGCGCTGTCCATCGCTGGAATGTCCTCATTTGGAGTATGTCAACCACATGAACAAGGAACCCGAAGATTGACGTAGATATTGCCAGTAGTTTTTGGGTATTGACTCAATAGAGATATGTGGATGGACATCATTGATTGATATAAATACATACATATATGTAAAGACGTGTGTGTGTGTATGTATGTATATATATATACCTCTGTGTGCGTGTCGTGATATATATATATATATACACAGTATGTATGTATACCTGTGTGCGTGTGTCGTGAGATATATGTATATATATATATATATAAGATACATGCAAGCATTACACTAGCACTGTCACCCCCACCGATCAGGGGATTCGATTCATGTCTCTGTGACTACTAAACATGGCTCGCTTCGCCGGAGCTCGAAGAGATGAAATTGCGGATGTCAGAGACAGAGAGTCATTTTTTGAGTTCAAGACTTTGAGGTGTCCAACTGTTCTATCTATTTGGTGTCCAATAATCTCATGTCATGGTGCCATAAACCATCCAGCCATCTGGAGGTCATGGAAAACTTCACACGATTGGGGGTTTTGTCCAATTTCATCCAATTTGATAAACTTGTATGTTTTGGATGCTAAATTGGATGAAACCACACAACTAAGTTGGCTTCACCCACATGAAAATTACCATCCGCGCAGGTAAGAAACGACTTTGTGCAAGACAACCCGCAGGCTGAAGAGTCCTTGGGCACTCAGATCTGGTGGCTCCAAACCGGCTCTAATTTTTTCAGGGTTAAACGTACAAAATCACCGGCTAATGTTGGGGTATAATGTTGAAAATTTGCGACGCCTGAAGTCAAAGTCGTTGTTTTCTGTTGTTTTCATCTAAGTTTCTGATTACCACGGGTGACGTATTTTTTAAGGGGAATTGGGTTGAAGCATGTCGAAGCATCTGGGACTCAGGAACACCATGAATCTCTACAACTACTTCTTGAACCGCTTGAGGGACAACTTGCACATCGTCCTTTCCTTCTCGCCCTGAAGCCTAGACTTTCCAGTTTCGAGGGCTGAATTTGCTGGGACTTTGAGCAGAAATTTGACAGATGACAATGATGACCATAAATCAGCATTTTTTTGTTGGTAAACATGATGTAAACATGATGTAAACATGATGTAAACATGAGCCAAAAGCCATTGTATTTGGGGATGCCCCATCTTTGGTCAAACCCAGAAATGCTGCCATCAGACTGATCAGGATCAAACACTTAGTCGTTGGTTCGTATTCTCATCCCTTCGAATCTTTTTTTCCAGCAACTCTGGTTTAGTATTGGATCATATTGGATCATATTGGATCATATTGGATCTATTCATGAATTGCGGACCAAAAAAACAAACTTGGGGATATGACAATATGTTTGGGGGATGATTTTTTTCTCACCGTCCATTTTTGGGTACCTCTCTTGACACCAGCGAGGCCACTTCACCATAAGTTCCCAATCCGCGCCCAGATGTTCCCAGCAGTTTTCAGTGCGGCTCCCAGTCGAATTTTCGCAAAGGAGCTGAAAAAGCTCAAACATCCACCGGTTTTGCTGCGTGCTTAGCTGGCCAAATGGACACTTAAGCCAGAATATCTTGGAATATATGGACACATGTTGACGGGATAGTTGATATTATTTCAATGGTATCATATATATGCGATACACGTTGATAACACATGTGGCGTTGAGTCACTTGCAACAGAGCGGAGCACGGCGATGCCCATTTTGGCACAAAGAACTATAGAGAAAATGATCAGGTATGATATCAATGATGTGCAAAGCAGTCCATCTATGTTTCCCAACAATGTCTGGTTGGTGCTTTGGAACAGGAAATTGCTTTTTCCATAGATTGGGAATAATCATCCCAACTGACGAACTCCATTATTTCTGAGGGGTGGCTCAACCACCAACCAGATGTGGATGTGCCATTTTTTTGGATGACTGGTGCATTTTTTGTGCCATTTTTTGTTGGTAGTTACAGCTTGTTACAGCCTCTATCGGTGCCGACAATCCCATGGGTGCCGGTGATGCCATGGCGATGAATGCTTTGAATCAGCCACACGGAAGGGCACTTTGGAGCAACCTTGGGAAGCAAAGTGGGATTCCCAACGTCCGCTGGGACCAGGTGACATCCTCTTGGGTCGTGGATTATCAGGAGAAGGTTTTTTCCTCAGCTAAGACAACCTCCAAATCCTCGAAATCTTCGAAATCCTCGAAACCTGTGAGGCGTCTCTTCCCAGTGAAGCGCTACATGAAGCACCAGCACGGTCAGCGTCAGCGCGAGGTGCTGGCAGATGCGGCGGCGCTGGAAGCTGCCAAGGCCTATCGGATGGAGTTGGTGAAGAAAGGCTTGTTGAAGGACGTCTCAGAGAGACGCAGCAGCCCAGTGCCAGGTGTGCTGTGGATGGCCGACCGAAAACGATGGCGTGTGACCATCCAAAAGAAGGCTGAGAAGACCCAGAAAAATGATAAGACTCATAAGACCATGAAAAACAAGAAGAACACACTGAAAACCAACATCATCAAGATCAATGGTGGTTGTTTCAAAGACCAAGCTGCTGCTGAAGCCAAGGCCCTTTCGATTGCAAAGCAGCTGGGCTTGCAACGCCAGGTGAAGTCCGTCCGACTTTTGTCGGAACTGCCGGTGGTCCACCCCAAGGTGCCCTGCCTCGGGGTGAAGTGGAACCAGGCCGAACAGAAATGGCGGATCCAGTGCCGCAACGCCCAGGGAACCGTGGTGAACTTCAGGGTGACGCCCAAAAACCATTCGGAGACGGAGCTTGAGCGTTCCTTCCAAGAGGCTGTGGCCTGGAAGAAGAAACAGCAGCAGGGCAAGTCGGGCAAGTCCAAGGCCAAGGCCAAGGTCATGAAGGTGGCCAAAGTGGCCAAAGTGGCCAAGGCCAAAGTGAAGAAAGGCAAAGCCGGTCGCAGAACTTGAGGATCCTTGGTCTTGAGACGAATCCAGGGGGGGGAAAGTTGGCTGCGTCCGCAGAAAAATGCAGAAACACTGGTGAATCGCCTCATTTTCTGGTCCCACCTCCAAATTGCGAGGGTCTCATTTTTCAAGGGATCAACAATCTATCAACCTCAGGGCCACAAAATGGGTTATGATCCATACCAGCTAGATGCACACCCCACTTGACAGCCATTTTAACGTTCTGATCTTCACTCATTTTCAACTTGGGGAAGATCCCGAAGAATATGATGTTCCCATTTGTTCCAACTGGATGAAATCGACATATTTCCCGCCAGCATCGCTTCGCCGCATGAGGCAATGTGAACATCAATTGGTGGATGCCTTACCCAGCAGAGGATGTGAAGGGAAAACCTGAGAAAGTGCATGACTTTCCGAAAGTGGGACAAAAAAACGGGAAAGCAAAACTACTCCAACGTCAACTTCAGAAGGTCAACAAATCCGTGAGAATGAATGAATCCATCAACCATCACTAACAACAACAACAACAACAATGATAAGTATAAGATATATAACAGTATAAATGTAGCTATACTTGTCTTTTTTGCAAAGACAACGAAAAACAACATACTCATGTGAAGGTTAGCTGTGCCTTACCAGTTTACCTCATGGCTTCCTTTTGAGGTTCTTGCCCTGGCCCGGGGAGGCGCTAGTGGCTGTCAGTGCGGCCCTTGGAGGGTGCTGGTGATGATGTTATGATCATTTTTAGCTACCAGAATGATATGTTATTAGTATATTTATATTAATGTATACGTTATTATCATGTTTGTTGTATGATGTTGTTGTTGTTGTTGCTGTTGCTGTTGCTGTTTGGTTGTTGTTGGTGGTGTTGGTGTTGGTGTTGTTTTTTTTTGGTTGTTGTTTGGTTGTTGTTTGGTTGTGGTTTGGTTGTTGCTTGATTTGTTGTTTGTTTTGTTGTTTGTTTTGGGTTGTTGTTTGTTGTGTGGTTGTTGTTTTGTTTGTTGATTGATTTGTTGTTTGATTTGTTGTTGTTTGGTTGTTGTTGTTTCGGTGTTGTTTCGTTGTTGTTTGAGTTGTTGTTTGTTTTGTTGTTTGATTTGTTTATTTGGCTGTTTTTTGGGTTGTTTTTTTGCGTTGTTTGTTGTTTGTTGTTTGGTTGTTGTTTGGTTTGTTGTTTGATTTGTTGTTAGATTTGTTGTTGTTTGGTTGTTGTTGTGTTTGATTGTTGTTTGATTGTTTTTGATTATTGTTTGATTGTTTGTTTGTTTGTCTGTTTGTTTGTTTGTTGTTTGTTTGTTTGTTTGTTTGTGTGTTTGTTTGTTTGTTTGTTTGTTTGGTTGGTTGGTTGGTTGGTTGGTTGGTTATTTGGTTGGTTATTTGGTTGGTTGGTTGGTTGGTTGGTTGGTTGGTGATGATATTGATGGCATTGCTGCTGTTGATGATGTTGATCATGTTGTTGTTGTTTTTGGTTGTGGTTGTGGCTGTTGTTGCTGTTGTTGTTGTTGTTCATTACATTGATGATATTGATGCAGTTGATGATATTGATGCTGTTGATGATATTGATGATATTGTTGATATTGATGATGATGATGATGGTGATGATGAAGATGATGAAGATGATGAATTCCTGGGATGATAACAACCACGATTTTGTGTTGTTCATCACGGCGCGGAAACCACTGATCAAACGATTTTGGGGGGTAGCCGGGTAGCTGTGTTGAAGGTACTGTTTGAAAGTTTAAAGCTTTTGTTGATTGAAATTAGTGGAGTTTCCACCTGCCAACACAGCAAAAATTCTGCGTCTCAATGTTGACGTTGACAGCTGCTCACCCTGAGAATGAGTTCAGCTGTATTGGTTTTGGAAGTTTTTTCCCTTCTCCCGTCGAAACTTGGAATTCCAAAGCGACATGTGCCCATGGGCCACCTTTCTACGGTTCCTAAAGGTAACCCATCAGTTCTCAGTCCTCTGCAGTCCATTAGTCATTTGTGAACGATAAGACCCTCGCCAACATTGGTGAATTGTGACATGTTTTCTGGTGTTGATACCTCTGCCGTACGGCTACACATGGCTACACCAAACAAGCACCGCTGGTATTTCCACGATCTCCCCATAAATCATCATAAATCCTCCTTGGTCCTTGATCTCCAATATATCCTTCTAAAATCTGTCTTAAACCCCATTAATTCATAAAAACATCACCAGAAACATGTAAGGTTCCCATAAATCCCCATCAACACCTATGAATCCCCATGAAAATCCTGCGGTAGCTTACAGCCTATGACCCTTTACGAGTTTGGCTGTCAAGGCCTGTCGATTTGCCACTAGTCGATGATGCTTTGTTATTTTTTCCGGGAAATCCACTCAAAAATCCGGAATGATTTTTTAAGGTATCTATGGAATGAAATATGATAGCCACTAAAAAAATGAGAAATCCACTAGATATCATCGGAATATGGGTATGGGTCTGGGTCAATACCTATAGATACATTTTTAGTGGGATGAACATCCATTTACCAGCTATTTTGGGGTTCACTAGGTACCAGGGTTTTGACCCATCCCCATATCTCTCAATTTTTTTTGGGGAGCCTTACGCAACTCCAAAAGGATCATGCGCAACTTTCTCCCATGTCTCTGCACCCTGGCCCAACAAAGGTGCGAATTTCTTGAAGAGTTTCAAGATCGACACAACTGAGGAGAATCGCAACCGTCAACACCTGAGAAATCCGCCAAGTTCTGTTTGATACCCTGATGGGTTACTCTACCTTTGCAATTGGTTACTGCATCATTTTGGGTCTATTAGGTGTTTTTCTATGTTTTTCTCTCTTTTTTTTTTTGAGGTTAGGAACCTTGAGCAAATCAATGTGAGTTTCCAGCCGGTTGGTGGCAGTTTGGATACTTTTTGCTTGCATGTGGGGAGCTTGAGCCAGCCATGTTCAACCTGTTTTTGATCATTCAACATGTTGAATGAAACGAAAATCATCGGAAATCATCAAAAAAACAACCATGTCAATAAATCAACCATTCCAATTATTCAACACATCAACGAGGATCAATAATCATCTGTTTTTTTTTGGGGCAGCTACCACTGCCCAGCCATCGAGTGACCAAGGCTTGTATGAGTTGATGGCCTCTTTTCAGAATCGGATCCGCGACATGTCCGGGGCCCGATGTTGTGGAAACCAGAGGTTTGGAAGGTGGTAAACTAGGTACCCAAACGGTACCCTAGAATAGATGGTAACCATGGATGTTTATGGACTGGTTGGTGGTTTGGAACCATGGAATTTTTTGACTTTCCTTTTTTTTAATGACTTTCCATATATTAATATTGGGAATAATAACCCCAACTGACTTTCATATTTTTCAGAGGGCTGAAACTACCAACCGGTGGATGTTTATTCCCCAACATATGGTAATGATAGGGTGTTGACCCATCCCCATATATATTTTTACATATACATCATATGCATGTTTTTACTTCTTCAATAGCTAATGGATATACTCCAAACTCTCAATATGATGTATATATCCCATTCATATCCATTGAGCACACTATATCCCATCATATATAATTTGCGATCGTGGGGATGTGGTTTGTGTATCGTGGGGTATTCTTCAGATTCTTTAATGGATATGAATGGGATACATATGTATAGCTTATAGAAGCAACAGAAATCGATATGGTCATCCCAAGGCTTCATGTTGACTTTCCCTACTGGCAAAAAACGTGGACATATGATCATAGTAGGGGGTGTATTTTGAATCTTTTGGCGCTGTCAGAAACCAATAGAAACCATAGTTTTATTTGTTCACCCTAACCCCCAACGAAACTGGTTTTTAAGGGCCAAAACTTGCAGGTCGTCCACGTATTTGTCGCGGATGCGGAAGCATGTCTATGTCACACCCAGGTGCTGAAAGTGTGGGGGAATAGGTATTCCCCTAATGAATTGCGATATCACGTGATATTCCCCCAATCATTATGTTGCTTACACTCTGGTCAACTAACATAGCTATTGAAAATGGCCCATTTATAATATATATTTTTTTTTCCCATTAAAAATGGTGATTTTCCATAGTTATGTTAGTTTACCAGAGGGTAGTATAATCCCTTATCATCAACAGGGGTTTAGCATCACTGCCCAACTGGCTAGTTGCAGATATGCTTTACTTTCCAATGGGGAGATGGATCATCTCACAGCGTAGTTGGCGAATGTGGCACGTGTCCAATGTTCCATCCAAAAAAACGGGATGATGATTCCACTTCACTTACCCTCTGGTTATTTAACGGTTTGAAATGGAAAACACTATTTTTAATGGGTAAATCCACTATAAATGTCCATTTTCTATAGCTTTTTGTATGTTTACCAGAGGGTAAACATTGTTTTCATGTTGGGAACAGGTTGAAATCGATGAGTGAACTCTCCGGCATTGTCCAGCCAGCCAAGTGATTTCGACATCATCTGAGATGCTTGTGGTATCTTTATATTTCTCCTTTAACAAGTACATATTGGCATGCATCTGATATACATCATTTGAAGTCATGATTTGTGACATCCTGGCAACCTAGTGTATGAGATCAAGATTTCTAGATCAGCGAGAATAGGAACCGGCAACGGAAAATCAGCAGGTGTTGGAAGGAAGTGCAGATACATATCATATCCTCCAAATTCGACGTTTTGTTCATAGCCATTTTACATCACCGGAAGGTAGCTTGCGGTGGCATTTTACTTGTTTGATGGTATTAACCAGCTCTTGGTTGACGTTTGCAATGCTAGAACCCGAACATGAACGGGGATGTTGGTTTCTGTAAAGCAGCTAGCCAAACGAAAAAGAAAAAAGTCTACTTGGATGTGATTTTTGAGTTTTATTCTGCAATATCCAGTCAATGGCCATTTCAGGAACCGATTGATTGGAGGTACTTACCATATATTTTTGGTCTTTTTGAAAGGCCTAAATTTCAGGGATTTTTTCCCCTCAATTCATATGGCCTGAAATATGGTACGTTTCACGTACTAGCGTACCTCCATCAATTGGATCTTGAAATTCCCATCGATCCAGGTGATATGTGTGCCGTGTCCATAGGATCCAATTGATGGAGGTACGTAAACGTACCATATTTCAGGCCATATTTTGTGGTGATATTCCCTGAAACTTAGGCCTCAAAAATACGCCAAAAATATATGGTAGGTGCCTCCAATCAATCGGATCCTGAAATGGCCGTTGACTTCTTGGTTTTTCCTATCGTTCCATGTAATAACAGCCACAAAAAAAAAACGTCGCGGTCAGGAGTTTCCTGTGCTTCATCGAGTACTACAAAAAGCTCTATGCTGCCAAGTACAATGAAGTCAATGTTTGCCCCTCAGGTTTCCTTGAAACATGTCAGAGAAGTTTGCTGGAAAATATTAGGTATCCCTTCTTCCATAGCCCCGAAAGGAGCTATGGGTAATAAATCCTAGGTTGGAAACCTTTGAGGAATAGGATATAGGGAGGGACCATGGGGGGTTCATCATTGCCGGAAAATGTTATCAGCTGCTGACGTTGCTTTGTCCAATTTGTTTTCATCCAACTGATCTTTTTGTGACAGTTGAAAGTCAATACCATCTGGTCATTTAACATAGCCATGGAAAATCCCAACCATAAATGGAGGTTTATAGCTGGGAAAATCATATTTTTCGATTAGGGCCATCTATACCATGGCTATGTTAGTCATAACCAGAGGGTAATCAAACCTGGCAATTTGGCAGCCTCCAATCATCAAATATGGAGCTTTTGATGCGGGAAACTCATTTTTTTTGAAAAAAAAACATCTCCTAGTTATAGATGACTTTCCCGACTTTCCCATAAAAAAAAACATTTTAAACAACCCTCCATGTTTGCAGAGTTTCCAGTGATTTCCAGTGCCATGTTGCCATGTTGGATTGACACTACCCTCTGGTAAACATACTTATTTTGACATAACCAGCATCTAGCTTTGTTTTTCGAGGTGCAGGAGAAGAGCGTCAACATCGGCTTGCGCAAGTTGGAAGAGGCTGCAGAAAAATCGCATTTTACAAATGATCCGAGTGGTTTTTAGCAACAGAAATATGGCATTTTACAAATGGGTATGGATCAATACCTATTAATACCATTTTTAGGGGGATGAACATCCATTTACCAGCTATTTTGATGTTTACCAGGGGTACAAGGTTTTGACACACTGCCAAATGGCTTTAGTGATTGTTGCTAATGATCAAAATGGGTTAATGTTTTTTAATGAGTGTTAATGATTTTTAATGAGTGTTAATGATTGTTAATGATTAATTTGTTTTTTTTTAAGGTGATTTTTTATTTTCCCAATAGGAAATCCACCATTTGGGGAATCTATAGTGAAGATTTTTTATTTTTGGAAACCCCTTAAGCAAATCCAAGTTGATGATTGTTGCGTTGATGAATTTCAATGATTGTTAATGTTTGTTAATGATTGTAAAATGGGTTCAATATCTATTGTTAATGATTGTTTCCATACTGGTTAATAATGATCCATATGAAATATGCACATGTTTATAATTATGGGGGTTATACCAAGTCAATGTTCCATAGCTAGGTTTGTATACTGGAAGGTAATAATCCAATGGTTGGAATGGGTAAAGCTACCAGAACTTCTTGTGCGTTCCTTAGCAGCTCGATCCGGTTTCAGGCCGCCAAAAGCGTGCTCGAAATGCAGGCGGAAACTGAAGCTGTCAGGGAACATGCTACTGCTTTTGCACAACGGGGACAAATAATCGACAAATACAGAGAGAGAGATCTATATATATATATCGATATAGAAACCCCCAAAAAGCTAGAAAAGTAAAGTCCTACTAAAATAGTGATCAATTGTATTCATTTGTGTTTCTATCCTTTTGACGCTTGCTATATTTGGAGAATGAACAGCCATAAATGCCAGCGATTTTGTGGTGAACTACAGGTACTATGGTTTTGACTCATACCGAACTCAAAGATTCACAAACCAATCCTTTGAAGGTACAAAAAAGCATGGTGAAATTGATGTGTTGTCTTGCTGTAGGTTGGCAACCTACAGCACTTACAGGCACTAGTGAGGGCTACAACACAGGGCTGTAGCTTGGCAACCTACAGCCAGCAATGAGGGTCAGAAAGACTGATAATTCCTCGATCTCCAAAATTCTGTGTCTAATTCTCCGCCCCCTCGATTCAAGGAGAAGCGCCTGAAACCATCCAAAATGGTAACTAAAGGCAAGATTCAGGTGGTTGCAGGTACCAGTTTGGATGGTTATCATTATATCTATTAAGTATCTATCTATATCTATCTATATCTATCTATATCTATATCTATATATCTATCTATATTAGTGGTAATAGATATAATATGGTACCTATTACTTTTATATCTATCTATATCCATTTTTAAGTGGCCAGAATTGGGAGAATTCCACTAGGACCCGAGGATCCGCTGATTCGTGATGTCAAAAAAACTTCCCACGGCACGACGGCACGGCGAGGTAGAAATTGCGGGCGTCCCCAGAGGGATCGTTCCCTTTGGGATATACCGATGGGATATCCCAATGGGGTACTTCATTCAATGGGGAATGGAAAAAAGTGGATTTAGCCATGGAAAAATGGTGGATCTTTCCAATATGTTCCATAGTTATGTTAGTTTACCAGAGGATAACATTAAGATATCCATTGATCAATGGAAATTTCAGGATCCAGTTGATGGAGGTACGTAAATGTACCATATTTCATGCCATATGAATTGTCGGGATATTCCCTGAAATTTAGGCCTTATATGAGCCTTATATATGGTAGGTACCTCCAATTTAGGTTCCTGAAATGGCCATTGATTCATGGGATGTTGGAGGTTAGTTGATAGAAGACTTTGAATCGATCTTCGAGAATGTTATTCGCCATAAATGGAATATTGATGGCACTTCTGCGAATTCTTTCAATACTTGTGAGGCATCTTGGGGACCCTGGACAGTTGCCAAGTTTGACATCTAACAAACTGAAATTGTTAATAGTTACCCTCTGGTGAACTAACATAGCAATGGAAAATCACCATTTTTCATGGGAAAATCCACTATAAATGGCCATTTTCCATTGCTATGTTAGTTCAACAGAGGGTATAAATTATAAAAGCCATGGCCCATTTAGTTCGGTGATTGACTTTTGAAAAATTGTGATTTTCCAGTTCGCAAAGTGTCAGTTTACCAGAGAGATCCAGAGGCTACATAGTTTGGTGCCGACACACAGCATAAACTGGGTCAAACCTGGATGGAGAAAAAACCATGTTTAAAATGTGTTGCTATACATGGGATCTACATTAAATATATATATACACATTTTATACACATTGTATATATGTCTATACATACACTTTACAAAAGCGTAAATATCTCCCGGGTGTATGTGTTAGCATGCATATGTATATCTGCCGAGGAAAGACAAGAGGAGGTGCTCCGGATGGAAAGCATCAAAACCAATGAGCTCTTGAACAAGGCTGGCAGGTCCATAAGGTTGGTAAACATGGCAAATTTCTCACGAAAAATCCATGGTTTTTAGGGGTTTCACCATGAAAATGGTTGGTTTAACTGAAAAAACATGGGGATTTGGCGACTAAAAAAAGCGCGGGATTTAGCGATGGGGATTTTTGATAGTGATTTATGATAGGAATTTCTTGTGGATGAGTTGGTTGAAATAAATTAACCAACAAGTGGATCTGATATACCCTCTGGTACACTAACATAGCTATTGAAAATAGCAATTTACAGTTGATTTTTCCATTAAAAATTATGAATTTCCATAGTTATGTTAGTTTACCAGAGGGTATCTTTGGTTGTTAGATGGGGTGACAGATGCGAACATAAGCCAACTTATGATTGGGCGGCCCTTCCTGCACGTTGGCTGCAGCTGTGGCACCAATTCTCGCCTCGCCCATGGGTGGTGGATATGATGGATGTGCGGGCAACAACAAAAGCAGAGTATGAGAACATTTGGCACCGAGAAAACAACGGATGTTACCCTCTGGTAAACTAACATAACTATGGAAAATCACCATTTTTAATGGGTAAATCAACTATAAATTGCCATTGTTCAATAGCTATGTTAAATTACCAGAGGGTAGCCTGGGGCAAGCATACCAAAAGATGTGGAAAGCCATGGAAAAGCCATGGTTGACCTAGGAAAATGATTTACAAATGGCGATTGGTGCGTTTCCACAGTTATGACAGAGTTTGCAGGATACTAACGGACAACTGGATCAGCCGCAAAAAAATTGGCCCAACATGTTCCCATGACTGAGGTTGAGATGACTTTAGGGGCAGATCGTGGACACGCATAAATTCATCCACATCAAGACTACCATTCATAATTGTTTAAAACGTGTCGATTGCTTTTTTAGACATATATCCTTGACATGGTTTATCCGTTTATCCCCCGGAAGTCATGGGAAAAACTATGATTTCAACATGTCTTCCTATGATTTTCCCGTTCCCAAAACCATCCATTGTTTCCAAGACGTTCCTGCAACGCCGTTGCAACAGAGGTACACGGCGAGAAGAGCAGGGCAGAAGACAAGGCCGAAGAGGTCGGAAGCATCGCTAAGGCGCACAGAAAATTCGGAAGGGATGGGCATTTGGTACATTTTGGTACTTTTGAAATCAGTTCATATTGTTAGTTGTAATACAGGAATGGTACTAGTATAACTACATGTAAGAAAGTACATGATCATATCATTCCGCACTAAAAGCCTTTGCTTTAGCCGCTAAGCTAAGCTGACCAGCTGACTATGGGAAATCACCCATCGATGCATCCCGTGATGACCCATCAACATCTGAAGAGTAAGTCCTGCTCTGAAAGTTAGGAGTCTATAATTCCCAACACAAAATGGGAGGTATGGGAGGCTAAGTTACGGAACTACTAAGACTTTCCCAACCAGATCATAGAAACGTGAAAAATAACTGGAATTCACAAATGCATGGGCCATTTTCCCATTTCTCTCTTTCTGAAGAATGGACAATAGCATGCTTCAAAAACAATTCCAAAAGTCCAAACATGATCAACAAATAAAACACGTTCACCATTTTCCTTTCTGAAGAATGCCATAGTTGGTTGGTTTTTCTGTGGCCGAGGACTGTGAAGAAAATGCCTCGGTTATCGATGCCGACAGAGAAGAGGCCACTCTGAAGGGTGAACGCGACTGCTGGTGGGATTAACTGATAGTTCGTTGTATTGGGGATATACTGTAGTGGGGGTATATGCATATATATATGTATATATATATATATGTATATATATGTATATATATATATATGTATATATATATATATGTATATATATATATATTTATTATACATTATATATATATATATATACATATCAGTCAGTCAGTGAACTACTGTTGAAAATGGCGATGTGGTAGGTAGGTAGGTAGTTGCTGTTGAAAATGGCAGTGTGGTAGGTAGGTAGTTGCTGTTGAAAATGGCAGTGTGGTAGGTAAGCATCCATAATGGGGAGATGGGGATATCTACTGTTAGTTGCTGTTACTTGTTTTTCCTATTCAGCATAAATCACAATCTCACCGGAATGATGGTTTCTAAGGGGAATCATCCACAGGTGGCCTTATTTCAGAGTGACACGTTATAATTTTGCCCCGATAGAAATGCAAAACTGAGAGCAAGCCCCAAAAAAGAACTGGTGGCATTTAATGGTTTAATAGTGGTATTAATGCTTCAGATGAATTATCATGATTCTAATATAGATGCTTTTTAATGCTAGTTCCCAAAATGATTGGAATTCCAAATTTGACCGACAATAATGCTGGTATAATAAGGATACCATGGGATAATGATGGGATAATGGTGGGATAATGGTGGGATAATGGTGGGTAGTGGTTCATACTAATTAGGTCAACCGAACAATACACCATCCCACTAGAGGTTTGCGAAATTTGATATTTCCTACGAAAAAAACCCTGCTTGGGATGCTGTTTTCCATGCCCAAAAATTGAAAGTTGTTGGTGAATGGGATACCCTCTGGTAAACATTCACAGTTTGCGACATAGAAAATGGCCCAGTTGAAATAGTGAGTTTTCCCATTAAACATGGTGATGTTCCAGTTCGTCATGTGGCTGTTTACCGGAGGATAGTTTGTGGCTAGCTGGGTAAGTCCCACATGAATTCATGTGCCATTTGTTTTTTGCGCCCTCTGAGCCTGCGGATATTGATTGATTAGCACAAAGAAACGTCTTTTTTTTCGGGGTGTCTGTGGCTGGGACTCCAGCTGATGGCCTTGATCATTCACGAGAAATTAGGCCTCCAGGATCCGGTTCGACAGTTCGTCCCTGTGAATTCAGAGCTACCCTCCGGCAAGCGTGGCTAGCTAGGAAATCATTGAAATCCCCGAACTAATAGGGAAATCATCTATAAATACAGAATCGTCTACTGCCATGTTTGATTACCGGATGGTGAGCTGAGGTGTCAAGCGTTTAAAACATTAAAATCATTAAAATGTAGTTGCACAATGTTGCACATCTGACTATTGATGATTTCATGGATGGCTTACATAGTTTCAACTAAGACCTGAGCAGTAACATGTTCACTTGATGTTTCTTTTGTCGGTCTTATCCTCCCATGTTGTGAACCTCTTTTCAACTGAGTAAATACCTGGATAGAATAAGACAGAGCCTACCCTCCAGTAAACTAACATAGCTATGGAAAATCACCATTTCTAATGGGTAAATCAACTATAAATGACAATTTTCAATAGCTATGTTAGTTTACTGGAGGGTAATATTTAACTTGCTTTGCCTTTGCTTGGATTATAACCCCCTTTCAGCAAAATACACTTGAAGGATCACGCTACAGTTTGCAGAGCCCCCCTGTTTTTATCCAATTGTCGTCGCAAAAACACAATGATTTCCGGTGTATTTAAAAGATTCTACCCTCTAGTAATTTAACATAGCAGTTGAAAATGTCCCATTTATAGTTGATTTACCTTAAAGATTGTGCTTTTCCATAGCTAAATGTTAGTTTACCAGAGGGTATCCCTTCCCATTCACAATGGGATGTTAGAATATCCAATGGCGGTACTTAAACCCTTTGGGGTAAACACCGGTTTGCCCATCAAAATTCTGATTTTCCATAATTTTTTATATGTTTACCAGGCCGGGTATCCATGTAAAAGTCCCCAAAATCCCTCTCGTCATCCAACGTGGCTCGCTGAATGACACCTTAAGCTGCCAGGCGAATAGGCAGCTCCAAGAGGCGTTACCCTACCTCTACGAGGCCGCGTAGGTTGTGGTCACCCCTGACTGGTTGGTGGTTTGGAACATGAATTTTATGTTTCCCCAATAGTTGGGATGATGATCCAATCTGACGAACTCATATTTTTCAGGGGGGTGGCTCAAAACCACCAATTAGCTGATCTTTTCAGAGACTTGGGGGAGGAAGATTGAGTTTTTTGTTTAATCATGTGGTTTTTAACCAGTCCTGGTTCACCCGATACACTTAGTTATTATAATATATCATAATTATCTCTCATTTATTCTTATACATCCCTGTTTTGTTTAAACTGGACGGGTTTCATGCTGTATATTTTCCTATCCCAGGCCCCGGTTGGCGTTTGAGGCCAATGCCGCCTGCCAGTCCATCAAAGATAAGGTGTGAATGATGCTTACCGCTGGCCGATGCAACGTGATGCAACGTGGGGGCGGAAGCACATGAAATAGGGGATATGATGTCAACCCTGGATTAATAAACCCCAAACGGCTGTTCAATTGGGAGGGTACCATTTATGTACCATATTGTGACTATTTGGAGGGTACCCCCTAGTTAATAAACCATGGTTTAGTCTCATCCGGGGTTTACATTAGTGGGTTTACTTGGAGGATACTACTCCCATGGTTGGATGTAGGGATGAAACCACATCATTGGCACCAATAATGGATGTTTAATATTGGATGGGATGATCATGTTGCGTTTTAGCAATAATAAACCAGCCCCGAAAAAATCACCATGTTTATGGATGGTATAAACATGTATAAACCACGAAAATATGAGAGTGGTTTATGAGAGTGTGCTACCAACTGGTATAACTTGGAAGTTAAAGTGGTTAGTAACTGGGGCCATACCTACCCCATTTATGAATGGGATCATGCACTTAGAATAGGTGACTTACCAACCAGAGTGATCCTCAAAGTCCTTAATCATGATCTGCGTCAAAAATGGGATGATGGTCCCCAAATGATCAAAAAAAATCTGCTGTTCGGTTGAAACATGTTGAAACCACCAGTCAATCTTCTGTTGTAAATGAAAATATGTACCAGTCGGCTATTGGCAGTGTACCAAAGGCTGGCTGATTGTATTGGGCCGTCTCAATGTCAAGCCCGGATGAATACATCCAAAACAGATTCGTTGCAGGGGTGTGGAAATATGTATAAGTCCAACTATCATTGGATTGGTTCAAGGGAAAATTTAAAGGAAAATCCTTTGTTTCATGAGGAAATCTTTGGTACCTGTAGATGTTCCCTTAAATCCATATGAATGGCACAAACGGTGCGGTTATGAATCTCAGCTTCTGAGTGTAGCCAGAGCCTCCATATATTGAGAGAAAACATGAGCTCAACATTGCTCCACTTGCTCAACCACCTTACTTTGTTTTGCTTCATGTTCAAAGAAAACCTGGTTGGTGGTTTGGAACCATGGAATTTTATGGCTTTCCATTCAGTTGGGAATTTCATCATCCCAACTGATGAACTCATATGTTTCAGACGGGTAGGTCAACCACCAACCAGAAACCAAACCAAACAATGCATGAATAATGCCCATTGAAGCCCCGTATGAAGAATGGCTTAGATCCGTATTGGACTGTTTCTCAAGATTGGGCTGTTGGAGAGAACCAGTGGTTTCTCCATGAAAAAATGACGTTTCGGAAACCGGTGATGCTGGGGTTCCTTCATTTTTAAGAGACCAATGAGACCATCACAGAGTTGGATGACGGAACATTTTACAGGAAACCAATCCATGACCGACTTTGCCACAGGACATTGTGGAACTGAAGGGAAACAAAGCACCGGTGGACATAGTCACATCCTCGGTGAAAATGCTGGCAACCCTGTCAAAACCTTGGATCAGATTATATTTGTTTGGTGGTTGGAACCATGGAATTTTATGACTTTCCATATAGTTGGGAATCATCATCCCAACTGACTTTCACTCCATCATTTTTCAGAGGGTAGGTCCCCACCAACCAGATATTATTAGTTGAAAGCCTGAAGTCACTATGGTGTTTCCATGAAAAAGAGATGGCAAATCAGAATTTTTCTGGTTTTATTTGAGGGTTTTGGCCTCTAGCCGGCTTCGAGGCGATAAAGCCCTATAAATCCCATCCCCCCAACATGTTTCATGCCCTCAACACAGGGGAAAACGGGCGGGTTTCTCGCGGGATTTTGGGGGGGAATACATTGGTATCCAACAGAAGGATGCCCGTCAACCAACCCAAGGACTGGAGGGTAGAACAGATGAATTTATGTCTTAGTTATGAAGTTATGATTGCGAGTGTGAAAGAAAAAATCGAAGATGCTTGCGCAAGTGAGTTGGAAGATTAAGAGGATCAAAAAAACGGTCCTAAGATTTCTCGCGAACATGCGCTCTTTCAATCTCTTTCATATCTTTGCCTCAATCATAACACCTTCAAAGGTTCGAAAAAGTGATGGGAAAAACATAAAACACAGTTTGTTTTGAATGATTGATCGAATCCCTTCTTCTCGAACAGGCTCAAGAACCGCAGATTTTGTGACGGAACAGGCAGTGTTTCATGTGGAGTCTTTCATGATTTGGGGGGATTTGCTTCAATGACCCAAAATTCAATATCTGCAGGAAACCATTGTTGTTTTTAATGGTTTGTAGCCATTACATGCAGTGGTTCCAGTTGGAAACCATGTTTTTTTACCATCAAATGCAGTGGTTCAGCTACGGCTTGACATCGAAGGTCAAGCTGACCTTCGACGGTTTGCTGCTACTGATGGGGAACAAAGTCTCCGAGGAGCGAGCGTTGACTGACGCGCAGTTAAGCTGTATCAGCTGATAGTCAGGGCGAAATTCTTGGGGGTTCCATGTTTGTTTCAGTATGAAAATGGTGCCAAATTTTGGGATCTATCAGTGATGTTGATACATGTTTCAGAGAATTTCAGGCATTTTGAGCACCGAGTTTTTTCATGTTGGTTCCTTTCCACCGTTTCTGCATATGTCTGCATTCTAGTGCTTCGGCTCAAATGGGTGGGACCTAAACCACCAACCCCGAACCCCACAATGAAGAACCGCCTGTGGCTGGCCGTGGCTGTGCGGCTTCTAGCTGCTGTGGAACTTGAAGATCCTGAGTTGACCAGGTCGGTTGGAACTTGAAACATCAATCTATCCGTATGGATGCATGGGTGGATCGGATGGGGTCACAAGATAGATATAGATGTTGGTGTATATATATATATTTATTTAATTAATTATATAGATATACACATGTATGTATGTGTGTGTGAGGTGTGTATGTTTGATCATGTGTTCAGATGTTCAGTGGCCATCAGTTGCCATGTCAGGAACCTAAACTTGAGGTACCTACCATTATGTGTATAATATAAATATGCATATGTAACATATGTATATGTTCATGTGTGTGTGCATCTAGCTATATATACATAAAGTCTATGCAAGGGCTATGTAAGGGGATATACCTCCAAAATATGGATTTATATGGTACGGTACCTCCAGCTTAGATAACTGACATGGCCATTGATGTATAGAAATATATTTGTTGATAGTTAATTGCAAAGGTTAAGGTTTAGTCCCTTTGAAAAAGGTTGTTGTTTCTGGAAAACCCTGAGCCTTAGCAGGTCCATCCAAAATCTTTTTGAGGAGGAAGCTGAACCTGCCGTGAGTCACACGAAGCTGGTAGACCCTTTCGAGGAACCAAAGGAGTTCGATTCCGCTTCGGCAGATCCATTTGCTGAGTTGGAGAAGCAATCAGTCAAACCATCAGCGAAGATGGCTACACCAAAGGATCCATTTGCTGAGTTGGCTTCGGTTAGCCATTCTGCTCCAGTTGCGCTGAAGGATCCATTTGCCGAGTTGTCTTCCGTTAGCCATTCTGCTCCAGTTGCGCTGAAGGATCCGTTTGCTGATTTGGCTTCTAGCAAAGCTCCGGCTACCCCAAAGGATCCATTTGCTGAGTTGTCTTCCGTTAGCCAT
>Ga0126342_10000015_pt1 | contig 76027 bp, 65 predicted proteins | sample Cyp1metagenome_FD_92528 | JGI IMG/M metagenome (GOLD analysis project Ga0126342, IMG submission 92528) | Coral microbial communities from Lord Howe Island, Old Settlement Bay, Australia - Cyphastrea 1 metagenome | ecosystem: Host-associated > Invertebrates > Cnidaria > Coral ...
AGCACATGCCAAGGGGTGCCGTTATGGCACCCCTTAGGGAGGGGGTGTCAAAATGGCGCCCCTTTATTTCTAAGGTGTTTCTCAACCTGTTTTGGGTCATCTGGGATATACATTTCATCTTTGTTATCTGAGGCCACGGAAGCAATGCTTTTGAGTTTTTTTGGGCAACCCAAAAATGGATAAAAATGGCGCGTGTCAAACCTGTCATTTGCGTGTCGGAGGGATGTGCAGGGGGTGCGAAAACGCCACCCCTTTAGGCTAAGGGGTGTCGCTTTGGCACCCCTTAATGCTTGTCGGCAGGGTGTCTCTACCAGGGAGTCGCGTGTCATTTGCGCGTCGGAATTTCCCAAAATCAAAGTTTTTGTTGTTCAGCTCGTCTCCAACCATCTCTCTGAAAAATGGTGCTATCAACATCGTTATCACCATATCCTGTTGTGTTTTTTTGGTTCCGCTAAGGGGTGTCGAAACGTGGCCCCTTAAAGAACACTCAATAGGGGTTCCAAAACGTAGCCCCTTGGAAGGTCTTGGTAGAAATATATATATATATATAAATAAATATATATATATGCAGATTATATCATATATATATATATACATACCTAGAAGCACCGGTGGTACCTGGTGGTGCCAAATTTCTGCCGCCATCCCAAACTCCTGAAATTAATGTCGCTTCATCAAAAAATGACGTTTCAATAAATAAATGGCGTTTCATCTCATTGGCGATGTTGCCCCGGAAGCCTGCAGCCCAGCTGCCGTTGTCTGGATCAATGTAGATCAAGTTGGATCACATACTTTGCAATCCAAAGAATTTAGTACAACCAAAGGGTATCACCATGCTTTTGATCAAAACTACATGGAACAATACCTAATGATCATAATCATCGTCACTTTTCACTGCCTGGCCCAAATGCTCTTGTTTTGTTTTCAGCGGCTATGGCGGTTCTGGATGTGATGTCTGGACCTCAAGCTTTGTGCCTGTCGGGAAAGGCACGTTTGTGCAGGAAGTGACATTTGGAGTAGTAGTTCTGTAGGCACCTGCGTTCCATCAGCCGGCTGTCTACTTTTCGACTTAGCCGGGAAACTCTTCCTACAACATCTTCGTTGATTTCGCAGCTGTGAACCAATGGGTTCAGAAAATACCGACGGTCCATGTCTTTCAAGGCCTGGAACAGATCCAGCGCTTCATGTTTCCAAGCATGAACTTTGTATATCATGGCAAAGGCCGCAATGTCATTGTCTAGGCACCACCGGGCCAACCAAGCATACCCATTCAACACCATGGTCATTTGTTCGTAAATGTAAATTGCACAACGTCGTTCCAGTAGCAAACGATGGGAGTTCATTGAGTCAAACGATTGGTTTGCTGCTTGAAGGGTTTTCCTCATCACTGTCAGGACTGGGACATGAGCAGGCTTTTCTGGACTAAGTAATACCTGCCCAATATAGTCGCACAACCATCTCACAATCAACATGCAATCAGAACCCTTGACATTGAACCATGGGCATGTTGAAAGGTTCGGCCAACACATCAAGGCCTTGGAGAAGCTTCTCAAAGCTGGTGTTTTCTTGAAGGTACATACCCAGAGGCGAAAATGCCCATAGGCCCTTTGGATCAGAATAGGAATGCTGTTCCCTTCATGTGATTCCATATCGTTGAAGTATCCCCACAGAATACACACAGCCAAAGTTGATGCTGCCAAATGCCGAAACAATCCCATTTTGCACGTATGAAATGGATCTCTTTTGTAAAGACGTTCCGGTGCATTCCGGTCATACGGTATTTGACTCAGCGGTGGCTCACTGTTTTGTGGCCAAGGTCGCTGCACGAACATGGTTGCTTCCCAGCTTGGGTGATCATCGATGTCTTCAAATGGACGGCCAGGTCCCCCAGCCAAGCACTCGTGACAGTTGTGGTTGTCTCTAATTCTTCCCATCCTGCTGTACCACCTGGAAAAATTTCCAATGTAGGCATGATACTTGGTATCAGCTTTCAGGCCTAGGATCACTGGAGTGAAGACCCGACCACACACATCAATGCCTTCAAAGTAAAGCCTCTTTAGGTCCTTGGCAATCAAGTCCAGCAGGAAGGGAATCAAATCTGGAAAAGCCTTGTAAGTCGAGCAGGGCAAGGCAAACAATAGAAACCTCGTCAGGAAACTGTTTTCCTTGTAGTTGTGCAATGCATAGCAAGAATTGTTCACTGGGATGGCACCACCGTCAGAAGCACGAAACTTTTTAGTGGATGACTCCTCAGGACTGCAAGAGCAAGCGCAACTTCTTTTCTTTGTTTGGGCTGTTTCTGCCGAGCCCACCCCAAATGGTGATTCCAAAACAAACACTGAGGTGTTACCCCTGCGACGACCTCTTCCTTCATCACCATATAGAAAAAAGGAAGACAGTATTGCAAAGATTCTCCATAATCGTTGAACACCCGATGTGACCCATGGTATTCACGGTAAATTTTCCAGAAGCCGTGAAGAAGGTCAGCCCCAGCTGGTAGGGATGTGAATCCACCCAAGACTACTTCGGGACGATTCCTTAAAATGTAGGTCAGGGCGTCACTGGGCTTGATGTATGGGATGTTCAGCTCCAACCCAACGTCAGTGTGAAAGAACACTTCTGAAATGGGGATATCCCACCTCAAACCCATTTTTGACATGGTTCTGTATGCAGACCTGCTTGCAGTTCTGCCCAACCGCTTGTGAAGGCCTGGATCATCTGCCTTCGCCTTTGCAATGCGGAAGACGGAGGCACCAGTGGCCTCGTTGCCCGGCGGTGGTGGGCCAATAAACATAAAAAGGTGAACATCCATTTCTATTCACCTGTTGCACATCACTAGCTGACCATTTAGTCAGTCATGATTTTCAAGGAATCTGAAAGGTATAATTATGGGAAATAGTTTTCAAGAAAAGGCAAGGCTGAGCGGTTATCCCTTAGCCCCCAGCTCCATCAGCCACAGCTTCAACTGCAGCTTCCAGAGATGCTTGTTTGTCACGGCTGGTACCTGGCATATGCGAGTCACCACATGCGAAGATCAATCGTTTCTGGATGCCCCAAAATCACCACACTCTACCTCAGGTTTGGGTAAGATCACGCACAACAAGTTGCAGAAATTTGAGCATTTTTTTCAACCTAGCGACTCGGCCAATCGTAGATGTTCCCCTGCTGCTTGCTTTGAACAAAACAAGCAAGACCCCTACAGGAGACAAGCGCAATTTCTGAATCATGGGGCTCAGAAAAACCCGATATCGGATTTGTTTCCAGACTGTTGGCACCAAAGTTTGAGTCATGAGTCATGAACTGTCAAACTGATGCCCATGTCAGTCAAAAAGCTTCAGATTAGTAAGTGCCCTCCTTTGGAAAGCAATCACTTCTTGGTTCGCTTGTTGGCACTGGCCTTTGCCTTTGCCTTTTCAGCTGCGCGTTTCCGGGGAGGCTTTGATCCATCCCCTGCAGGGGCCCCCTCGGACCTGCCAGGCTTAGCAGATGGGACCTTCGGCATCACCTGCCTGGCAGGAGGCGATGATGGGTAGAAGGGGGGTGAAGGTTGATGCAGTGTTGTGATTCGATGGAATTGAAAAACCCGTTGACTGATGTTACCCTGCCTCATGCGGCCCTCCAGTCCGACGGTAAAGATGCACCTTAACAAAGATTAACAAAGGATATACTGTGTCTTTCGCTTGAGGGGTGAAAGAATACAAATTTTGAGGTCCCCACTTTTTGACTGCATCATCATAGGCCGCCCGAAGATCCTGCTCATCCCTGAGCGAAGTGTTCAGCGAGTAGCAGGTCTGGAAATTTTGGAACACTTTCATCGGGTTCAGACATCACAACATTGCCAGCAAGAGACTTGTCACTGAATCCCTCCACGATCCCATTAGCGAACATGTCCGTAATCTTGGCCATGTAGGAGGTCAAAGCAGTAGTCTCATCTTTCAACTTGGCAAGGAGCCTTATGCGATTGTATCATCAGTGAAGCATTCATGATTTGGGGCCTTGAACCTGACCAAAGCTAATATGGATTTCTCACTACTAAGATTGAAGATCTTTGATTTGGATGACTTCGCAAAGAAACTTGTTCTGGATTTCAGAGAAGCCCACTCCTGACTCAACGTACTTGGAGTGGAGATCGTTCAATTTGCCCACCCGCTTCTCGATGCAGGTCCTTAGAACTGGGGCTGGATGACAGCATTTGATAACCTCTTGAAATGATCAGTGTCGGTTTCTGTTTGGCATGGAACTTTGGTGCTAAAACACTTTGTCGTATATACTATTTAAACAGTATTGTAATACCCCTTGGATCCCTGTGGAACTTTTCAGTTGAATATGTAAAAATGTTGATGATATTTATTGGAACGAGGTTCACCATTTTTTGTGCAATGGTGCTGGGCACTGCGTCATCCATCAACTCCGGAACATTCAACGATTTCTTCATCTTTTCGGATGGGTCCGTGGGGCTGCACTGCGGGGGTAGATTGCCAGATTCATCCAAAAGACGCTGGTTGCCTTTAGTTGGAAAGGGTCCAACCTAAAAATTGTTGTGGGGCAATGTAAGTAGGGTACATGAAGTTTCTACACATTCTTACACCTATCCTATTTTTTTAATACAACCAGCTTACAGAAAAAAAAACCTGAGTTTATGACCCTTGTCTGCATTACCGAAACCATTGGAATCATCGATGTCCAGGTCAAAGTCTGACTTGGCGGCTTTCTCGTCCCAGGCGAGTCGGCGGTTGACCTCCGTTGCATTCCCAATCCTGGGCAGAAAAGGTGAACGGCCATAGAACGTATAAGTCAAAATAACCATTCCAAACCGTATCATAAAACAGCAGAGACTGCGTTCATAGTGTTAATTGTGAGGGGTCCGTCTCAAATCAGATAGTTCCATTCTCAAAGCCATGTTTCGTCAGAGTTGCACTGACTCGCCGTTCAGCCCAATATAGGCATGTGTTCTCATACCTATCCCTCCTGGCCGGATGCAGCCAGAATAGTTTCTTAACGCTGTCAAGTTATTTGATATGCATTTCATTGGGATTGACCATTGTTTCCAGGGTGTGCCTCATAAACTTTTTGGGATCCGACTCGCAGAATTTGACCACTGCAGCGATGCGCTTCCTCAGCACGCGGCAGGTGTTGAAGCAAAAAAATGGGAGATATCACGAACAGTAATGCCTCAGTCGTTCAGTAAATAAGTACCATGGGATTGCCAGCCATGAACCATCACAATAATCAACCATGTGTTCCTATCTATTATCACATACAGGCAAATATAGGTGTAAACCCAACCTGTACCACTCCAAGGGGGTTGCAAGGCCTTCGGAGGGTGAAATTTGAATGACAAAGGTTCGCACTCCAACCCCATTCATCGGCCATGAATGCCTCACTTACGAATTCGGCTTCGATCTTCGTGTTGGTGTCCGTGTACTCCTTCTTCAAGATCTCAACCTCCACTTTGAAGGTTTCCTCAGGGGTATGCCGTTTGATGGACTTAGGTAAATCATGTGGCCTTTTCAGAACCAGATTTGAAAGGGCAACCCCTGAAACAAGATTAATTATTTAGTATAGAGCCAGTTGCGTGATAGAATATGGTTTGAAATGGTTTGAATATCTTAAGTATTGAGGAAAGGCTAAGAATGCAGGGCTACATTTACAGCTACAAAATCAAAAGCTTCAATGCGGAGCCCCCCAGTTATAAGATTGTTTATAAACCCCAGTAAATATAGTTATAAGCATCTGAAACCATAGTCATTGGAGTTAAGAACCAACTTAGCTATCTAGGGGGCCCCACATTGTTGAAATATGCCAGGCAATTATCAATTCAAAACCAGCTTCGATGTCGTAGCCGGCATCTTGAAACATGTGGAACACATTCTTTTTGGAATTGCCACCCTCCTTTTACATTTCAGTGATATCTTGGGATACCTTGATCTCACCATTGGCCTTTGGTTTCATGAGGCGGCGGAGCCTCTGGTCGATCGCCGCTTCGGACAAGTGCAAGGCACCTGCTTGTGGCCGGGGGTGTCGAGTATCATCAATAGAGGCTAGTGAGGCTACAGAAGGCGCCCGTCCAGCAGTCAAGGTCTTGGCTGGAGTGCCCACAGTAGTTGGAGCATATGGACTAGTTTCAAGGCCTTCCTGGTTGTCAGGCCAATCCTCTGGATTCAATGATCCCCACAAACCTTTGCCCCCCCTGTTCTCCACAATCTCAACCGATGGGGACCTACCGCTATTGCTGCTAGGAGTGGACACCGCCTCTGTCCGCGCAGACAGAGATTCTGTCTGTGCAGCTTGAGGAGGCTTGGTCGGGCCAGTTGGGGGAGCCAAAGAAGCAGGCATCCCTGGTGGGGCTGCCATCATGCCCTCATACGCCTGAGAAGAATACGGTTGGCTGCATGAACCCCTAAAAACGCTAGAGCCCCAATTTCTGCAAGCTGGTTAGGGTCTTGTTAGTGGTTGTGCAAATTCAAAGGCAAACTTATCTTAGGGGCACTATGGGCTCACAGTCATCATATCGGATCCCGAATCATTTTACAAGGGCCCCGTTGAAAGTTGTAGAAGATGGATAATTTCTTTGTCCAACGGGGGCTTGGTTTCCATTTAAGTTTAGAACAAATTGCCAAGTTCAATGCGCACCCTCAAACAGTAAATGGTATCCAGCCCATTATTGTTTTTTCCTCGAAGATGGGGTTATCACCAGATCATACCTCATCCGTATTCACAACTGCACATCCAATAAGGGGCCACCTCACATTATCGGCTGGGACTGATGTACATGACTGCAGGTCCTACGAACAATCCATGGTTTTCAGTTTCATGTTGTTTTGTTTTGATAACCACTGGAGTTATAGATTCCCAAACTATCCAACACCCCCTGTCTGAGAGAATCCTAGAATTGCAAGGCCTCGTTTGGGAAAAACACCAGTTAAAAGAACAAGGTCCCTTTATTTTCTGGAAGTCCATGCAAAAAATTGGCAAACTACCCCGTATCATGGTATGTGATGGTAAATTTCTTGGTGGTTCTTGTGCTCAAGCGAGGTGCAGCCAGCTCTGCCTCAAGTTCAGCATCAGACTTTGATGCCAGGAACCCTTTGGGCTGTTCGGCCACTGCTTTTGCCCCATAAACAAGGGTCGATGAGCTCCATTGTCTACTCAAAGCACCCGACATCAGTGATCCTGACCTACAAACCTAAAGAATCTTGAATCTGAAGCGATGGCTGCAATTCAAAATGCTTTTGAATGGTCTTCAGAAAGTGACTTGAGAGATTTGAGCCCTATTCGAGGTTTGTAATGGGTCAACACAACCTGTTTGCTCCCAAGCGTGGTCAAGACACGCCGTTTGGCTTTCAGAAGGTCTAAGACTAATTGGTTTGAAAACCCTCAAAAACCATCCTGAAAAATTTACGCCGTTTGATTGCGAATTTACGCCGTTTGATTGCATAATTACGCCGTCTCAGATGGACATTTTTTTTTGAGGGTTTTCAGTTTGCAAGAGCTCCATTGGGTGATGTTGATTTTACATCTAGGTGAAATAGATCTGCCACTCCTTTGGAATGGTTAATCTAGTGCTTCCTCTGCCATACTGGACCACGGGTCCCAAGTCAGCCTCCGACCAGGCCTCTGCCTGGAAGGCCTGGAAGGAACCCACGACATCAGGCTCCATCTTGACCTGGGGATTGGGGAGACTGTTCAATTAATTCTTTCAACAGACATAAAACCAAGGAAATGCACTGACATGGAACTATTTATATTTCACTAAGCTAATCCAAGCCACTTTGGCAAAGTACTTTGGTTTGGGAGAGTGCTTCCACCCACAAATCAGGTCATACACGGCCCGGGCGAAGGGAGCAGGGTAAGTCCTTTGTGCGGGTGCCAAACAAACAGGATGATATCATCGGAATTCCTATGAAAGCCTGATCTGCAAACATTTTGTGACAGAACCACCTAGAATTCCCCCAGTAACCATCAAGAAACCTTTTATTGGGGTCTCTCTTGGCGGACCAGCTTGAATACCCCTGAACATGCTGAATACATCCATAATATTTTGGCTAGGAGCTGAGAACCCTTCAAAGCAGAAGTTCCATGCCACCGTTTCTTCCCAGAGCGATCTACATAACCGAGAGCTAGTTTGACCTTTGAACTGCGCCCCTTTGTAGCCAGCTTCCCACCATCCAATGCTCCGATGCGGGGGGTGCTACTTAAAATCATAGTGCGTTTTGATGTAGCAGCTCCATGGTGCTTCATCCAAAAATGTTGACGGAACACCTAAGTAACAGGAGCCAGGGATACAACCCTATGACACTTGTTTCAGAAACCAAATCAAAGTAGCACCAATTTTTCGATGAATCCTCCATCATTTGCATTACATTATAATGGTTCACTATGGTTCAATGGTGAAACAAATCCTCAACAGCATAGATTGCCATGAAACTGGAATACGAAGCTGCCGGAAGACTTTGACCAACCATCGGAACCGAGGGTAATCTTCAATTGACGACCCAAATGGCTGTTCCAACAAGTACATGCCATCCATCACAATGATGAGAACCACCAGCAAAATGGTCCTCCCAAACAACCCCGCAGAACCCACTATTAGAGCACTACGCCATCAAAGTTAGAAACAAGCGGCAGTTTTGGCTATACCCTAGTCCTGGACATCATTTTGTTCCCACATGCCACTGATGGGTGAAAAAAATTCCCCCAGGCATTGAGAAGATCTCTCATTGCTGTCCCTCTGTTAGTGGCACAGAAGCTGCTGCAGACAGGGGCCAGTACCCCTGACAGGTCACCCCAAGCACCTTCCAGGATCATCCTGACTGCCAACCTGGGCCATCATGCGGAATGTACATAAAAGGGCGCATGGCAGAACATTTATGTGTTTCAAAATATTTAAACCCGTACATTTGAATGACAAGACAAGAGACATAAATCCTGCTGGAGAGTTCATGTCCATATGTGAGCGTCTCGGCAAACCATTGAAGTTTGACAGGCCTTTAGGATGATCGTATTTGATGTCAAAACTCCCAGTCTTGAATCCCTGACGAGCACAGTAGCGGCTAACCCGGGCTTGTCCTGCGTAAAATTCTAACACCTCAAAGCTCTCAAGCTGTGGTAGGTCGATCCAAGCACTGAGAAGTACAATGGTGATGAACTCCTGACGTACAAAAAAGGATTCTGGAACAAGAAAAGTTGTGTGAATTAATTTTAGAATACTTCAAAAATCACACAATTTTCGAACAGGCTCAAAACTCTCCTTAGGCACACTCAGCAACATAAGCCGTTGGACTACCACTAGCAAAGAAGCAGGTGTCATGGCTCCAAATCCCAAAGGCCCCAAAGCATTCAAGGAGCAAAAAGACGGCTTCGAAGTACTGCAGCATTTGACATGCTATTAAAAGCCAAGCCAGAGACAGTAAGTAAAAACTGATAATGCTCAATGCCAACTCAAAGAAATTGGTTAACTACCAGGGAAACAGGTCGGGTGTGCCGCCCGCTTGGCGTTCAACTTTCCGCCTCCGGATTTGATAGCTGGGCTAAGGGTATAGCTAAATGGAAATTCTTGGCATTGCCACGCCTTGGCATAGGTTCTTCTTTGCACCATCGGAGATATCAAAGCCTGTCCGAAGGAACGGAAGAGGACCGAATCTATGGGGAGCAGGTTGTCATATGGATTTGGGATGAAACTGATTGACAAGACAAGGGTTAAGGATTCAACATCTTGCCGCAATTCAAATCGCATTGGGAGCCAATGTCTTTTTGATCTGTGCGATCAAAGCCATAGCAGTTGATTTTTTGCTGGCATGGCCATTGGAAATGAAGGTTGTTTTGCTATCCCTCAAATCAGGCATGGCCCAGCTGCCACCCAAATAGTTTACGGGAACTCAGAATCGAAAGACCTTAGGTCTAAGGAAAACAGTCCCACCGAATGAGTACCCCACACACAGTGGTGCATTCCATCCCAAGGTCACCCCCTGCTCACATCCGCTCACTGCTCAGTCCAAGGAGAGAGTGGCTGCCACACGCTTCGCAGCTTCGACGAAGGCGTCAAAGCCGTCGCTGCTCATCAGGATTGGGGAAGCCATGCAGGCATTCCAGAAGTGAACCTAAGGGAAAGAATTACTCCATTTGTGGTGGGTGACCTTCGAACTCTTACTACATGATTTTTTTGTGGGGGTAAAAACCTGTAATGATGTATGATGGTGATAATGATGGCGGATGCAGGTCTCGTACTTTGAAAAATAGGCTGGGAATAATTCTACTTGTGATGGAATTTATGCATATCTTTAGTGTTTTCCCAAACCGTACCTGGACTTTGGAATGGTGGCTCACATGTGGCTTGATCTCCTGTTCGAAAACCGCTTTGATGGCAGCCCATCGGGCCTTTCCAGGCTCGGTCGAGGGCTGATAGCGCCTAGCAAAAGACTTTGGCGGCACTTTCTTCGAGTCCTCCTTGGTCTTCCCTTCTCCAACTTTCTTGTCGGCCTTCTTCTCATCTTTCTCAACCTCCTTGTCTGTCTGCGGCTCCTCCTTCTCTCCATTCTTCACCTCCTTTGGGCTTGGCGTCAACTCTCCTGTCTTTCCCTCCGTCTCTTCCTCATCGTTCTTCTCGCCCTTCTCCTCTTCCTTTGGCTCATCCTTGTTGTCTTTCTTCTTGGCCCTCTTTCCTCCGGTCTTTGGCTTCTCATTCTCCTTCCCTTCATCCTCATTCTTCTCGCCCTTCTCCTCTTCCTTTGGCTCATCCTTCTTGTCTGTCTTCTTGGCCCTCTTTCCTCTGGTCTTTGGCTCCTGATCTGCCTCCTCGCCCTTCTCCTCTTCCTTTGGCTCATCCTTCTTGTCTGTCTTCTTGGCCCTCTTTCCTCTGGTCTTTGGCTTCTCATATTCCTTCGATTCATCCTCATTCTTCTCGCCCTTCTCCTCTTCCTGTGGCTCATCCTTCTTGTCTGTCTTCTTGGCCCTCTTTCCTCTGGCCTTTGGCTCCTGATCTTCCTCCTCGCCCTTCTCCTCTTCCTTTGGCTCATCCTTGTTGTCTGTCTTCTTGGCCCTCTTTCCTCTGGTCTTTGGCTTCTCATCTTCCTTCCCTTCATCCTCATTCTTCTCGACCTTCTCCTCTTCCTTTGGCTCATCCTTCTTGTCTGTCTTCTTGGCCCTCTTTCCTCTGGTCTTTGGCTTCTCATCTTCCTTCTCTTCATCCTCATTCTTCTCGCCCTTCTCCTCGTCCTTTGGCTCATCCTTGTTGTCTGTCTTCTTGGCCCTCTTTCCTCTGGTCTTTGGCTTCTTGTCTTCCTTGGCTTCCTCCTCATCTTTCTCGGCCTTTGGCTCATCCTTTGTGGCTGCCTTGGCCCTCTTTCTTCTGGGCTTCTTCTCCTCATCTTTCTCAGCCTCCTCTTCCTTTGGTTCATCCTTCTTGTCTGTCTTCTTGGCCCTCTTTCCTCTGGTCTTTGGCTCCTGATCTTCCTTCTCGTCCTTCTCCTCTTCCTTTGGCTCATCCTTCTCGTCTGTCTTCTTGGCCTTCTTTCCTCTGGTCTTTGGCTCCTTCTTCTCTCCTGTGCTGCTAGGCTCTTCGTTCATGTTGCCAAACTGTTCGCGGCGACGAACAAGCTGAGGCTTTCCATTTAGCAAATCCGGCATCTCCAAGACCTTCTCTGCAGCATCTTCCTTTTTCTCCTCCTTTGCCTCTACCTCCGGTTCTTTCTTTACTTCTTGGCCTTTCTCCAAGACCTTCTCTTCAGCCTCAACCTTTTTCTCGTCCTCCTTTGCCACCACCTCCGGTTCTTTCTCATTTTTGTCTTCCGGGCATTCACCCTGAACATGCTTTCTTTGTTCCTTTGCTTGCTGATTTTTCTCGTCACCATGACCTTCGTCCTGAACCTTCTTTGTCTCTGCTTTCATCTCCGGTTCTGCCTTCTTCACCTGACCTTTCATCTCTGCATCCTGCTTTTCTTTGGTCTTCTCTTTCAAAACTTTCTTTTCTCCAGGTAGGACTTGGTCATCCACAGATGTGGCCTTCCCAACCACCTGGGGCTGAGAACAGAGGTACCTACGTATGCTAAAGACACCTCAGTAAGAATAAAAACATGTCTTGGTGACCCGTGGTATTTCATCATGATAATAGTTGAAATATGTTGAAATTGTTTGATAACATTTGACTACCACTGGCCTCATCATCAGGGGTCTTCCCAGGAAGCTCCAAGGTTGATGCAGACAGAAGTACCATATCAGCAAAACGTTTTGGGGTCCCTGGTGATGTTGGCTCCGGCTCCTTCAATGACATGTTGTCCATGGCAGACTCCAGGTCGTAGGGCAAAGTGTCAACCGCATCAGGGTTTGAAAGTCCTGTCGATTGGAAGTATTTGGGCTGGAAAATGATGGTGCCGGAAAAATACAGCGGGCGACTGCCATATAATTTAAGATCAAGATAAACTACAATGATGATACTACATTTATTACAGTGATACATGACAAAGGTCGCATACTGTTGTTTTTGAACATGGGGTGGTGGTTACCAGCCCCTTCAATTGATGGTACCCTGCTGCTCCTGATGGGGTGGTTTTGGCTGGCTCACACTTTTCACCACGGCGGCGAGCAATCTCTCGCCTTCAAGGGGCTTAAGAAAAAGGTTGGCTGGAACAGGATCCTTGAACTAACTTGGACAAACCTTGGTTCCAGAAAAAAATGAAAAGACCTGAGTTTCACCCTGGCCAGGCCTGATGAGCTCGGCACGGATTTGGTGTGCTCGCTGACGCACGTCTTCGTTGGGGCCTGAGATGCTGAGTTCCCTCAGACTCTGCCAAGTTTTTTTAACCTCTTTTGCTGGATCTTTGGACTCGCCTTCAGTGGCAAGCGCCTGACTCTCACTCGCCTGATCCTTCACCTGAACATCTTTGATAGCCAGAACCTCCCTTCCTTCATCATTCACCTGACCATCTTCGATAGCCACCTGACCATTTTCGATAGCCAGAACTTCACTTCCTTGATCATTCACCTGGCCATCTTGGAGAGCCAGGACCTGGCTGGCTGGATCCGAACCATCCGGTGGGATGTCACCATTTTGAAGGGGCAATGGGTCATCATCATCCTCCAAGGCTTGACCGCCCCAGTGCTGGTCAAGGACATCCCAGAGAGGCTGCAGGTCCGGGTCCTGAGAGATTCATGGTTGATGTGTTGGTAGTGGATGGGAGATGGAACCAAAAAAACGAGGAATAAAAAAAATAGACTAATTTGGAAATATATAAAACAATTTGAAGCAACCCCCTAGCTACACGCGGAGTATTGGCTGAGGACCATCTTCTAAAGGCATGCGATATCAATTTTTTCAAGCCCCAGCAATCTTGGTGCAGTTCGCGACCAGGAATCTTGATACACATTCTCGACCAGAAAGCTTTCGCCTGCAGGGATACAAATTACGGAAGTACATAGTTGATAGTTGGTAATTTAGGAACACAATCCAACCCATGTTGATAACTGTATAATTACCTGGGGTTTAAACAGCATAACTAAATGTAGACCCCTCACCTCGTTCCTCAGGACCTCCACTGGAACTGGTTTAGGACTGGTCTGATTGATAGCCCACCAATCCAACACCAGAATCAGTAGGCGTAGGTTACACCCAAGAGCTGGACACGAGGGGACACCATCAGTCTTGGGGCATGGCCATTGTGTCAATTGCTTCTCTCTCCGGGCAATATCTCTAATGGCAACATCATTCTCCAACAATTGGCCCAGCGAGCCCACCTCACCTATCTCTGCCATCGCCCTCTGAGGCTGATGGAGGTTGACACTGATGCGGGTTGGAGCTGAAAAAGTGGCTGGCGACAAGCTTGACTGATGAGAGATGTAAATTGATGTTAAGGAATTTGGCTCTAACAACAAAAATGCTGATAATTATAGCCGAATAAATGAAGAAGATTGAAGGATATTGAAGGCCCTGCCTCATCCAAGTGATCATGGAAGAGAGGCAGCATGAGAAACATCGGTACCTCTGCAATGAAGGACCCATAAGTTGGGGTATCTATTGAACACTTCACATTACCTGAATATTGTGAAACAAATCTTGGGCGCACTGGAGGAACAAGGTGGCCAAATCCAGGGATGAATGAGCCAGGTGGCTGCAACCACCATGAAATTGGCATTTTTGCCGTTTCAGATTTTTTATGCCGTTTGGATCTGGGTCCCCTGAAAAGACATTTATTTGATAAGCATCAAAAATTTTTGTCGTTACGGTTTGTCCAGGTATATATATATATATATGCAGATTATATCATATATATATATGTATATATGTATAAATGCATACAAAATTTTATGTGGGGGTGTGGGTCAAAACCCTTGCACTGCTGCCCCTTACTAACTGTAGCCGTCCACAGACAACTTTAGTACTTCAATGTATTTCATAGGTTGTGACCTATTTCCCATATACGGTTTCCATCAATGGGTGGGTACCCCAAAGTGTTTTTTTCTTATGGAAAATCCTAATAAATTCCTATTAAAGTGAGTTAACATGGATGATTTGGAAGTCCCGGAAGTAGCCCCACGACTTAGGACACCTCCAACCATGGCGGTGACCCCTGCGTCTGGCTGCCAATGCTTTCAATGCTGCTTCAATGGCCTCCTGTGGCGAAATTTTGATCTTGTCGACACTGGGGGGTCATCATCTTTCCACCTAGGTTTCCGAAAAACATGAAACAATCAAAAAAAATGATGGAGAAACTATACGTATAGTTAACAAAACATACATATATACATACATTGCATCACTTCACGGCATGTCACTTCGCTTGACAATGCATGTCATTGCATTACATCACATGCACTGACACATATATGATATAAATACATGGGTAGTTTTGTGTGCTTGGGTATGTGGGATGAAAATAGCAAGCCTGCCCAGCCTGCCATGTACGACTTGCTGAGTTTCGCGATGTCACTGGAGGGTTGCTACCACCCAGAGATGATTCGATCAGAAGCATGTCTTCAAATCATTGGGACTGGAATAATGTAAAATGTATGCCAAAATCTCTGCTGATACCAGCAAATGATAAACATTCACAAGCCAAAGGCTGGAATGTTTAACCTTTTTGGGGGATGAGCCCCTAAAAACTCTCCCTCTCTCAGCATTGTTGTTGCTGTCCTCAAATGGGCAAATCATCTGTGCATGTGAGATTTTTGGGTGCATTTTGCAGCCAATCCTCCACAAGAATACAGGCACTTTCTGCATTCGCCTACCCAAATCAACAGCAAAATGGCAAATCTAGACTCTTGGGGCCACCATATTGTGAAAACTCTCAAAAAGGAATCTCTATGTCCACGTTTCTTGCGAATATCTACGACAACTAATTGCTTCAATGACTCTACGTTTATTGAAGACCATCTTTTCCATCTGTTTGCCTGAAATCGGGTGCCAAAAAAAACATGGTTCATCATTCGCCCGAGATTTTCCAAAATAATAACAATGCAAACTGTCAAATAGTACAATACAACATACATTAACACAATATACAACGCAATGTAATTTAGATGTGTACAAAATAGTAATATATATATAATAAGATAAACCAACAAATAGATACAAATAGTACAATGTATACAAACATACACATACATCATGTACATGCCTATCCCATGATGTCTCCATATTATGGTCAAACCCAACTGTGCAAGGTGGTGCCCAGCTAAAATTGTTTACAAACGCCGTTGAGCATGGTTAAAGTTACCATAACCTCTGGTAAAGTAAGATAGTCATCTATAGTTACCTATAGTCATCTATAGTTATCTATAGTTATCTATAGTTATCTATAGTTATCTATAGTTATCTATAGTTCAAACTGGTTAATCATGGATTGTTCTGCCAAAAAAGGACTGATGATTTCATCTCCCTTTCTACGCCTACCCATCGCTCCCAACACATCCGAGTTCTAGGCTCAGCTCCCACATGCTCGGACCGTCCTCCCGTACATTGGCGAAGATGAGCATCGTGTTCATGACCTTGCTCCAGAAGTTGGGTCCCCAAACGGTAGCTAAGTTGGTGAATATATCTTGACTAACTGTTAGGTTTATAGGGAATATAGAGAATATAGAGTTAATGGTCTTTATAATTCTATAGCTATAAACCAACTTGAAACCAAATGAGTTCAGTTGTATCATGCCCGGCAATACAAGGATCGGCGTTTCGCAGCATGGGGTCATGTCACCTACCGCCAGAAATATCGGATCTGCTTGGAGAATATAGCATATATAGCACTTCGAAGGGGGGTTAAGTGATGAACAAAGTGATGAACAAACGGCTATAATCCCATCACAACTTCAGTCCCATTGGACCCCTTTCATGGGGTAGACATGTGTGCTTTCCCCTTGGAAACATGATGGAACCCTAGAAATTGCTGGGACAACTCCCTTTTTTGGTGGGGGTTAGAAGGTGCAACATGTGACCAATTGGTGGGTTTCCAGGTTTCCATGTAAAATTGCAGTGGTGGTAAATCGTGTGAACGCGTATGACTTGCCACAACCGCCTCAAGAATATCCAGGAAGGCTTTCTTGAGAAAAGAATATTAGCATCAAGCAATTGTGTAAAGGAACATTGATATGGAACGGTTTCCTGTTTGAAAAATGATCTACAAATGGTTGGTAACGGAGCAATCCATCCAATCCATCCCATGAAGCATACTTTGGATCCTCGTGTATCTGAGCTCGAAACATGCTGTGCCACGCATTTTTTGGGGCAGGAATGGGCAGGATAAACAACCCACAAAAGAATACAAAAAATATATACCGCTATGATAGGTGGTCCAAACATGTCATATCAGTTTCTCTGGGGGGACACCATCCATTGAAACCAAAAAATGTTGATGGAAAACGACTAGGCCCATTTGGGAAGGCCTAATCATCATATTATGGACATGGATCCACCAGTGGGTTCGCCATGTATAGTTGATAATCTTAATCCCAATGTCAATGGCAATCTTCGATTTTGCTGATTTCTCTTTTGATGCTTACTGTAAAACTTATTGTAAACATATGTTTCTTTGCTGGTTGAATCTCAATGCTAATGTCTAAAAAATACATCTGCATGTGGCTTTGTCTGAAAATGGGCTCTACCCCGGGTCTAACCCCCACATGAACCATTTTTATTTGGAAAATGATCGTAAACCATTGGAATTGGCGTAGCCCATTTTCCGACAAACCCCTGTGGGTTTCACATGGTTTCACTACCCTTAGATACCCTCCCTATCCTCCCATGGGATTTAGCAGCCGTCAAGGCACTCTTTTTCCCAGGAGCAACGAAGAGTTCACCTGCGGTGCTGGGCGCGGTGCTGGGCCGTCCAATTGGGGTTTGTCGGTTCATAAAACCAATTCGATTGGTTCATAAAACCCCCAGAAGATGCAGAAAATAAGTACCTCGGAGAATTGGAATTGATGACATCATCGAACGACCATCCTGGAATTATTATTCTATACCTGTCTATTTTTTGAGGGTTACTACAAATATATCTGTAAGGTAAACCCAATAGTAAACCCCAATTTGATGGTGAAAAGCCCATCGCTCTGGTAAAGTGTATTGGATCTTCAGTAGCCGCCATCTTTGGGATCAACGGAGGATTCCTTAAAACTTAAAGCCCATCATTTCTGGGCGTTGCTACGGTCCCGAATCTCAACATACTCCACTTAGCACTTTTCAATGCTCTAAAAATATGAATCCACTTTGCGAGGTAGCATGAAGTTTTTGACAGTTGACACCCTCATCATCTTTGGGTCGCCCAGGTAGGGCGCTTAAAAAACTCCACAGCTGAGCTTCAAAAACAACGGCAGGTCCTTGGGAGTCCTTGGCGCTTGAATCCTTCTCGTTGGTCCCAATTTTGACTCAAATCTTCAGCTGTTCGTCTTATTGATTAAGTATCCATTCTTCTGACTGGTTTAAGTCTTAATTTAAGTGGTTTCCCATCTGAACGCTATGAAACTCATTGGAGATCATATCATTTCTACAAAAACACCGGTGAAACCACCAACCACACCAGTTATCTAAAAAATCATCCCCATGTCTAGATAGTTGCTAAAAAACATCCCATATTCTCCTGATATCCCATTATCCACCCATGATCTCCATCCATTTTTGGAGCTTTCTGAAGTCACGGGGGGATCCCCAGGTCGTCACCGAAACGCTTTCGTCGACCCACACGGTGCCGAGCCACTCGTTGCTCCTCGCTGAGTCCAGGGATCGCTCGGGCGATGCGCATCAGCATGCGACCTGGCGGAGGTGGATCCACCGAAGACCCCCAAAAGAAGGGGATCTAACCTGTTTATATAGACAGATATGTATATATATATATATATGTATATATTTATATAATATAGGTTTATATGTATATATGTATATACATATATATATATAATTATATACATATATACATATATATATGTGTACATATATATATATATGTACACACACACACACATATATATATATATACATGTGTGTGTGTGAGTCTGAGCTCCTGTCACAATCCTTTATAATACATCTCAGTAGTTCCTATTATCGGCTATCTGTTTTTTCTCCCCGGGGGGTGGCAATATCGCTTTCCAGTGTTTTGTGTCATTCTCGCTTTACAGTGTTGTGTGTTACTTTCGCTTTTGGGGGGTGCCATATCGCTTTACAGTGTTTTGTGCACATCTCTGACAAAAACTCCTGCAATACCAGTGGTCTTCAACCATTTGACTTATGCATATATATATATATATATATATATATATCGATGTATGTTGAAGATAATCTAAGATACATAACTAAGTAACTCAGAACATAAACAATATGGGTCTGAAAATCTGGCATAGAGCACGCCCCTCAAGCATGGCATCTTGATGAGACAATGTTCAACCAGATCTACTGGTACCCTATGTTCAGACAAACCCATATGTGGCCAACAATTGGGACACCAACTCACACCAGAAGCTGGCCATTGCTGACCGCAACACACACTGCAAAAACTCAAAAAAACGCCAGGAAAATCCAAACTGCCGGGGTAAAAATACTGGTGGCTGCACTATGGTGTTACCCTGATTTTTTCCACGCCTTGTTCAGCTGGGCTGTCTCCTGCATCAAGAATTCTTTCACTCTTGGGGAACTCATACCGCCCAGTGATTTAAACATGTTTGAACTGATCTGGCCAAAAATATTTTTGTCAAACGGGATCATCATTCAAAGTAGGGTGGAATATGATGGATGTACACATAGTGAGATTCATGGACTCATGGACTCTAATTCCAACACTAACTTAAATCGCCACAAATACACCTTGCCCTGAGTTGGCGGTTGATCTAGACAGTTCTTTCCTTGAACTATGGAAAATGACACATTTATATTTGAATTCTGACGATCCACCCATTGAAAAATGTAGTTTTCCACAGCTATGTTGCAAAAACCAAAGGGTAAACATAGATCCGATTCTCCTGTGCTCATAGCTTCCATCAGGACCTGAATTTTCATGAACGATAGGGGCCCGGTGGGCTCCTATCGGACTGAAGCTTGTTGGGGTTAACGGGTTTCAGCCACAAAAGTGGGTATGTCACCAACCAACATGGGGATTGATTTTGGATTTATGATCGTCAATTGATTTATATGTAAGTGAGAAATCACTCGGGTTGATATATGATATATGATATGTATATATATATATATTTAACGGAAAAACATCTGCAGTTGAAGGGGTTTAGAGTTCAATCAACTTATAACCAAGGGGTCCTCTTTGGTTCAAAGATCTGGTGGATCCTGGTGGCCTGGAAAGCCCCGCACTCAATGGACATGTTCATGGGAAAAAAATCAAAGTAATTAGGGAATTGTCCATTGCCATGTTTGATTGTCACATGGTAATGTACTCAAAAACTTTCCCAAAAGACCTTTTTTTGGGGGGGTGTTTTGTTGTGGCAAAGACATGTTCCCCATCAACAAATATCTCTCTGGCAATCTGACATAGCGATGGAAAGTCAACACTTCGGAACCATTTGCACGGAATTGTGGAAGCATTCTTCCCAGTCAACTATATATTGGTTCTTGAGACAAATTCTGACTCAAAATAGGAATCAACATGGTCCAATCTGATCCCCCGTTGCCTTGACTTATCCCCCATAGTTGGTAGACATTCCCATTGTTTAAAGGAGAGCAAACGATTAAAAGTACTAATCCGCCTCAGACTTGCCCGGAATCCTGACCTCTGAGGAGCCTGGCGTTTGGCAGAATTGCCCTAAGTGCAGCCTGTGAGGCAACTTTGCTGGACCTGGGATGACAACTCTGCCATGTCGGTGACCAAAAAATATATCGTCTGGAAGTTAAACATGGCTAGCTTGAAAATCCACAAGCTAAATGGAAGTTTATAGGTGGGAAAATCATGGAACTAAATGATCTAGTGCTGGTGGCCTGTCCATTGCCACGTTTGAAATTCCACATGTAAGTAAGTGGCTTGTACTTCGGAACTGACACACAAACCATCTATCTACCATGGCCTGTCATGTAGCGGATGAAACCCATCCTTTGGGAATGGTTGAGATATGTTGAGATCCCACTTGGGGATGGCGCTCTGTGTTGGGTTTGCCACATGAACTTCATAGCATGATATGTGTTCCTATCTTTTGGGGGTTGCTATAGACTGAATTTTCCAAATTTTAGACATGTCACATCATGTCACTACCTTCAAAATACATAATAATTTACAGAAAAAATGGAAAAGTCAAATCCCATCCAAATAGTGATACATTATATGTCGATATGTTGTGATATCTTTTGCGGGCTGCTAGAAACTTACCTTCCGGTAATCAAACATAGCAATTGGCCATCCCCCATCCAGTTCAAGGATTTGCCAAACAAAAAAAAGCTCCGTTGACAGTGGACTTACCGTTTGATTGCCGGAGGGTAACCCACCAAATAGATCCAAATATGGGGATGAAACATGATGAAAGCAGGCCTGAAACCAGATTGAACTGGATAAAGTTGGGAGAAGGGTAGGGGTTCACAATCAAACAGAAAACGGGCTTTGCGAATTTCAATGCTGAGATATGCTGAGCGTTGGTGACACATTCACATGTAAATATTGATATATATATATATATATATATGTGTGTATATATATATATATATACACGTTTCTATCCCTTTTGGGTCTGCGAGAAACTTAAACCTTCGCATTTCCCACGTTCGAAGCAGGTGACACACCAGCGGCGCTGGCCGCCCGCCAGGCTTTGAAGGCTAGGGGTTGGACACCCTGGCGTTGAGGGAAAACACAGGGAGAACCTATGGGATATAACCGTTTTTCACAGGTGAATCCACCATAAATAGAGGCTCAGTGGCAAGTGTTTCAATAGCTATTTTATTTTTTTCAGGGTAGATAAGGTAAACAAGAAATGGTGATTTAACCAATGAAGACTGTGATTTGACTAATAGCCTACAGTTAGTTTAACATGTTTAACTATATATTGGATAAATTAGGGTGTTCAACAAGAATAGGGGATGTGATTAACAAATTTTGGCTTCAACATGTTTGGTTCAACAAATAGCGCTTAAGTGAACCAAACGTGCGGACAATGTGGATATGATCAACAATGATCAACCCAAAGAGGGGTATGAGCAGTGAACAAAGAGGATAGATCATCAACCATCAAATCCTGAGGCCCAATTTCTCCCTCTCCGGTGATTTTGTTGAACAATAAAGCAGGCCCCAAAAAATGTCCTAGAATGCCACTTGCAAGTCGAATGTCAGGGGCAAATATGGTTCATTCTTAATTATAAACATCGTTTTTTCTTAACTTTCAGGCTTCACTCGAGACATAGTAACCCCCATTGTTCACGAACATCACCATTCAAGTTGGCCAACCTCGCTTTGTTTGATTGCAAATATCCTTCAAACTTGATCCACTTCGATCTACAGGCCTGCTTTCATCGTGTTTCATCCCCATATTTGGTCATTTTACCCTCCAGTAATTAATCGTGGAAATTGAACATTCCCATACATTCTCTATAAATCAATCTGGCAAATTATAATAACTCACTAACCTGAAATAAGGCCACTTGGGGATGATTTCCCTTATTAACTATGATTCCAGTAGGTCGCAGTGAGGTCCTTATACTTTACCCAGATAAATGAAGGTTTATAGCTGAGATTCTCCGTTGCCGCGTTCGTTTTTTGGGTCAAAAATCCGCACATCCTCCAGCGGTCACCTCGCCAGACGTAGCGAAGTGCCCCAGCTCAACGATGCGCTTCCTGAAGAGGGCGGTGAAGATCGGCGAAGGTCAACCCTGGATTCATCATGGTTTATTAATGACGGTGGCATTCCCCAAATATATATATATATATATATCTATATCTATGTGTGTGTGTTATAATTGATTATAATCTAATATTTAAATGGTACCTCTGAATGAAACCGCCTGGGGGTTTCTTAATCCAGTGTTGAAATTAAGGTTGCTTTGTTATCCAGAGGTTAAGAAGTGGAAATGGTGGTGTAAACAAGCACAATTGGGGGTCTATGTTGAATGGGCGAGTTGGTATACACACACACATATATATATACATTAATACACATTTATATGTGTGTTTGTACCCGCGTGTGTATTTATATGGCGTTTAAGCCTCTGCAGCAAATATCTAGAGCTGCAACGCAGCGGGGTTTATAAACCAACTTGTACAGGGAGGGCACCTTGTATAGATCACAATTGGGTGATGTCAATCCCAGAGAAAAAATAAAACAAAACATAAAAAGCATCATCGGTTGTGGGAGCCTCCCACCCCCGCCCCCTTCCAAAAAAAAACTTGATACATGGTCTTTGGGGCTATTGAAATAAGCCCACGGCTATGCAACCCAGAAGTTTGTTACTTCGGGGCTTCGCTTGGCACAACCCATCTTATCAAGCTTTGGGGAGCCCGTTTGATCCATGGGCTGCTGTCAGTTTTCTCAATCCCAAGATTTAGCTTATGTTCCGCATGTCAGTTGACATTTGAGGTCGGTATTGAACCTTATCCATAATATAGGGGAGCGAATGCATGGAGTAGCGTCCAAAACATCAGTGTTTTGGTAGATTGGGTCATTTTGAGTGCGTAAACCATCCCAGTTTTTAATACCAAAATTTGACCCCACAGAACTGTACTCATAAACCATCAAGCTTCGAGAAACCATGTTCTAGCGATCCATCTATACATGAACCGACAGCAAGAAAAACATGTCTAACTTTGAAGGTCATTAAGTCTATTAAGTCATCTTGAATCATTCTAGATCAGACCCTGTGGATATTCCATCCTTGAAACAACAGCTTTTCAAAAAGCAAAACGGACCATCCAACATGCTGGGTCAACTGCCAGCCCAACTGAAACAGATGGTTCACACAGGCGCTAAAGCCGCTAAAGCTTGGGCTGGAAAAACACGGGCTTTCGAACTTCTTTTCACATGAGATGTGTGAAAACATCCAAGAGGATGCAATAGGCGATCTGGATAGATGATTCACTGGCCTGAAAAGTTCAGCTATTTCGGGATAATTAGTTACCCCATGTTACCGAACCATCTCACGACGTGAAGACGGGTATAATTTACCCAGCTCTATGTCCCACATCTATAGATGATATCCAGTTGTTCCATGTTTTTCGCCAGATATTTTGCCATGTTTTTCCCAATGCAACTTTCATTTATGGATGATCTTCCCCATGGCTCCCATGGCTGTGGCCCCGCGCGCGGCTTCTTCAGCGCCGATTCTCCCTTGACCTTTCACCGCTGCTCCGACCTGCGGCGGGTTGAAAAGAAGCGGCAAACAGGTCGATAAGCCCAAGGAAAAGTGTCAGTTTAGGTGGTCATCATTGTTTGCCAACTTTTAGCATCACTATCCAAGGAAAAAAGATAGACTTTATCCAACAAGGTTTCCAATTTAAGCAAGTATATAGTTCACCATCATTTTAGTTGGATACTTTTCTGGTCAAAGGTGAGGGCATCTGAGGGCTATATTAGGGGAAATGAGCTGAAAAAAAGGTGAAGGTGGCATGTTTTACTACGATCTGTTTGCTAATGCTTTCCCGGAAAAATGCTGCAGCAGTGCCATGTGAAAGTGTGGACGCCTGGGTGCCTGGCAGGTATTCTCAGGACCCTTTGGTCCGGGCGTTGGACAGAGCTACCACAAAAGCAGCAGAGCCTCATGAACCTTTTAGTAAACTTCCAAGTCTTTGCTCATTTATCCAACCAGGCACTCAAATCTTCAAACTTCCAGTCATCGATCTGGGCATGAACCCGCTTGGACTCAACCTTGCATGGTGCCTCCCTAATCTTACCCTCGCGCATCACATGAACCGTCTTCAGTGGCTAAACAATCATCCAGCAACATTTTATAGCTCAAGACTGTCACCTCATCTTGGGTGTCTACAGATGGTTTGCTGCTCAGAACGGTTGTTTAATCTTTGGCCCCTTTGGAATCTAGAGGTTGTCTCATCCCTGCTGCTCATCCTTCAGCAATCTTGCGAAACCACCTTAATGTCAAAGAGATTGGAAAATCATCTTTAGATCTGGGATTTACCAGCAATCCGGGTTAAATTACCGAAGGGTATAAAGAGCTTGCTAGTATTTCATATTTCTGCTGAAACCACAATTTCTTCATATCAAACATATATCCCCCCATAGAGTAAATTAACCTAGACCCCGAAAATAGCCAATGTTAAGAATAGTGACAATAGTGGAAACTAATTAATCTCCTATCGGCCCTAGCAGCCCTAGCCATCGCCCGCGCCTCCTCAGTGGAGTTGCCAGCTGCCTTGATGGCGGCTACCGCTGCTTTCCTTGCCGCACAGGTGGGGCCAAGGGGCACTCCCCTGAAAGCTACTCGGAAAGCCAATGTGGAACTCCCAGGAATGGATGTAAATATAAATATATAAATGTTAATATATAATATGTATAAATATATAATATGAATAATATGTATATATATATAGACGTTAAAATACACCATATAGTTATAATATAATATATAGTTTAAAATACCATATTCATATAATATCAGTATCTCCGCAGCAACGGTTTTTTGGACGGTTCCACTCTTACGTGTCAATCGGAAATGATGATGAACATCATGGGAATGCAAAGCAATCAAAAGTGGGAAGAGCAAGGTGAAGATCCCGCCTTGCTCGTTGTTCGGCTTCCCAATTGGCTGGCAGCACGCAGTCTATCTGGGCTTCCACCTCAATTTTCTGTGTCCAGGCTGCTCACCACTAGCTTTCACTAGCAGTCACTAGCCAATGGTACCCTCTGGTAATTTAATATAGCTATGGAAAATCACAATTTTTAATGGGAAAATCAACTATAAATGGTCATTTTCAATAGCTATGTTAGTTTACCGGAGGGTAAGCATTGCATAGCATTTCCATCCTGATGGCTCCTATGTTCTCCAGGATATGTCCGGCAGATTCCCCTCGACTATCAAGTTCGGGGCCCCACACTGCTTACCAACCAGCATTTGCCATCCTCATCCTCCTCCTCCTCCTCATCATCATCACCATCATCATCATCATCGTTACGAGTAATTATTGATCTCATCATGACCACCCTGCTGTTGTTTAAAAAGCATATCATCACTAGCTCCGGGGTCCGGTCTAATTGATATATATATATATATATATATATATGTATGAGTGGTGATCAATATTACCACTTCACCAACACACAACTGGTTGGTGGTATACCTACCCCTCTTAAAAAAATAATGGAGTTCGTCAGTTGGGATGATGACATTCCATTATTCCCAAGATATGGAAAGTCATTAAAAGACAAAACATTGTTCCAGTCACCACCAACCAGATTGTTATTAACCATAATTAACACTTATTAGCCATGGCTAACCATAATTTAACATCATTAACCATCATTAACTATCATTGGCCATTATTAACCATCAGTGAAAATACCGCAAGATGACGACCATCACCGTCCCGTCGTCCCGGAAAGCACAACGCGCCCGGTGATGTTTCGCACCGCTCACTCGCGCCAGCGATCCAAGGTCACCACCCTGCCGAGGGTTGCACGGGTCGCATCATCTTGTTGCGATGTGGCCAGCTACCCTCTGGTAAACATACAAAAAGCTATTGAAGCCATGGCCATAGAAATAGTGGATTTACCGATTTACCCATTAAAAAAGGTGACTTTCCATAGTTATGTAAACGTTTGGAAAAGACATCTGGAAAAGAATGCGAAAAGCATAGTCGTGAAAGGAGAATCTATGAAGATCTTTCATCAATGACCTCCGCAATGTTAACCTGTTCTTGTGTTAAGCAGATTCTGACCTGGCCTGTGTCCCACATCAAGTGGAGTGGCTTGATAGCCATGACCTCAAATGATTTCCGGGCCATGTGTGGCCACCAATCAGACTACCAATGGCTGATGATTTTCAGCCTTCAACCATTCGATACTGTCCAACACTTTGGAATTGGGAATCTCCCCTGTGAAATCGGCACCACAAAGTTCAAACATATCTGAACATATCTGCTCGTGTGAGGGCAGAAAGAAAAGAATCCAAGACCAGGTCACAAACAGCAGCTATCAGCGGCCTACTGTGCAGGTATGTCCATGAATCACGTATACCACCAACACATGTCCATGATTGGTGGTTTAACCCACCAACAAGAAATGAGGTGTCTCCCTTTCAAACAGTTGGTTGTATATCGGTATATCCCACTGTGACAACCTGTGACATATTATCATTATTATTATCTAAAATATTATCTCCCCAAAAAAATGGTGGATTAAATCACCAGTTACCCTCTGGTAAATAAACATAGACCCTGAAAATAACCAATGTTTAATGGAAACTAATCTTCCAACCCCTATCTGGCAGGGTCTATGTTAATTTACCAGAGGGTACTGTTGGAAATCTCGGGTATCTTCAAGTCACTCTTGAAGAGCACTGAGAAGATACTCTGATCCGCTTGGTGCTTCTGGAAGGTTGGGACGTCCTTGCATCGGAAAGGCATCCAATTGATAGATGGCTGCAAGGAAAAGCATGATGCCCTTAGTTTCTATACACAGGTCGATGACTTCAACCTCCCCAAAAACATGTTACTCCTTTTGGTTCCTGGATCATTGTTCCACATAATAGAGCAAAATCACATGAAACCACCAAGCCTAGTGCTCCAAATACCATCTGAAACGCTGGGTTTGTCTGAAAATAGAGTCCCCCAATCTCACGGGATTATCAATATCATCCCGACTTCAAGGGCCATAACCCATTTTCAGACACGCCCAGGTGTATAATGGTGTTTAGGTTCCAAAAAAAAACAAATCCAACCTACAGTGGCCCAGGCGCTTCTTCCTCATTTGGCTCGCCACCTGCAGAGCAAATTCAAGGTGACTTCCTTCGACCCTGCAATATCCTGCAACAACTGTGGCATTTCTCAGTGGGAAGGCCCAAAATGATGGCAAGAGAACAGCCATCTTATCCCTATAACTACTACCATGGATGGCCATCTGGTTGCTGTTTTGAAAGCCTAACTGTTTTATACGATTTTCATAACCCAAAGTAGTTGGTGAATCCCTAAAGTCTTAGAACACTGTGCGTACATTTCCCAGCTCATGGATTGTGATAATCCCCAGCTATCTTGGACAGCAATACCCGAAACAAAGTTATCAATCAACCATGATTTCTGAATTCTTTTCCTATTCCCCATAGTTGCCATAGTTAAAACATACATTAAAACAACATAAAACAACCATTTCACCCCCATGTCATCGTCAGCCCGGTTGTTGCACAGCCTGCAGAAGGCTGCAATCCCAGCAGCATCTCAGGATCCTACGCGGATCAGCATGGCATGCACAGGATGTGGGTCTGACAATAGGGGAGGCCCCCACAGGTTATGGCATTCTCGCCATTTGCGGAATGGAACATATTGATAAACCATTGGAAAATTATTGCCATAGCTATAGCCTATTTTCAGACTAAGCCATCTAACAAACAAATTGGGAGGCGAAGCATGCAATGTGGTAAACCCAATAACAATGTCCTACCAGTCCTACCATTTGCGGATGATTTTTTCATCTCAGGGATGATGCGGAAAGTAGTTACGTACCCTCTGATAATTTAACATAGCTATGTGACATGACCCATTTTTCAGCTGATTCACCTATTAACAATGGTGGTTTTCCCAATAGCTATGTTAGCTTACCAGACGGCAAAATCAACAGCAATATCAGCAATTTGAAAGCATCAACCAGTACCTGGTTGGTGGTTTCAACGCCTCTGAAAAATATTAGTCAATGGGAAGGATGACATCCCATATATTATGGAAATAAAAAATGTTCCAAACCACCAACCAGTACAGTTGAGTGATAAGAGGCAGTGCTGGGATGCTCCCATTGGCCCATTGGGCTGGACCCCTAAAACCCTGCGAAACTCGCCATGCGTATCGCCCCAGTCCTCCGAGAACCGCAGCCATTCCTCAACGAAATCAAGGACTGCCTCCGCAGTCGCTGAATCGTCATCACTGCTTTAGAGCAGCCAGCCGACCCTACAAATCCTACAATTTTCGCACATTGGACTAAATATAACTAAATCCAACATCCAACCCCCTTGATGATGATCACCCCTGTAATGATACCGGACATTACAGAATAGATCCAGACCCTTTTAGGCTTCACCCAGGTTTCTCATGGTTTCCGGATATCATTCGATGCCTTTGACCCTCTCCAGTGCCTTTGTTTTCCGGAAAGCCAGGAAGTAGGCACCCAACTGGGGCCGGTCTAGGATGGCATACCTGCGCAAAGCCCCAAAAAATGAGAAGCATTTTTGCGTCTCAAGGTTGTCGGCTGTGTGTTCCTTTCAGGATCTAAGATATATGTACGGTTATAGATGGTCACAGGGTTAAGATGAATATCTGATGACGTCTGGGCCTGAGCCTGTACAAATCATTGTCATGTTCCACACTACCAGAAGAATACCCCGCACCTTGAGGTCATGTTCCTCAGGGATCAGTGAAAGAAGGTGACGATTCATATAGCAAAAGTGGTCCACATGGACGAGATTCCGAACGGACCAACTCATCGTGTCACAGCCAGTGCGAATGGCCCGGCCAGGTCACTCATTACACACACCTGTGTATCTCATGATAGTCATGATAAAAAATATTTTGCAGGGATTCATATTATATAATTAAATCCAATTCTTCAAAGAGGATGGGAATGACATGAAGCAAACCACCAAGAATTCCTCTTGAAACTGTCTCTCGCATCCCAGATCCCAGATCCGCCAAGACACATCTTTTGCACGGTGAGTTTGCTGGTCCAGTCCGACTCAAGGCATTGCTTTAACCTCAACGCCATGATGTCCGACACCTGCGGGATCTTGCCCTTTGGTCGGGTAAACCATCAAGGCTCTGGATGATGATCTGCTTCCCAAAAAAAAAGGTGGAAAATTGCTAGTAGAGGCACCATTTCGGGTTAATGATATACACCTGTATATGCGTCTCCATATAATTATATAATCTATATAATAATCTATTATATACAATCTATTTGATTCTATTTGGATATTCTTAGGCCTCACACTCACACACGTCACAACCCAAATCGTTTTGCCCTTTGCGGGATGATTTCCCCTTACCCATGATTTACAGGGCTCGACCCCGTTGCACCTCCAGTGCTTCGTGCAAGATAGGTCTGGGGTCGGCATGCCTGGCTAGAAAAAATGGAGCAATGCGTGCGGAATGGCACGCGATTTTCAGACAAACCTTCACTGTCTTGCCAAGTTGTATCATGTTTGATCTAATTTTGGTGCTGCCAGCGGGCAAGTAGTTGCCAGCGTCCACCCACAAGACCACGCCAGTGTCCCAGGGAAGGGTTGGGTCCTGTCAGAATGGATCGACATTGCAGCCTGCCTGCCTTCAGTGATTCTGGAATCTTGAAACTGAAAAATGTACTGTCCCCCCGACTGCACCCATACGCCCGTACTTGAATGTTGATGATTTTACCATTTTTACCTGGAAATGGCATCAATGGAGTGTTTTCCCTAGCCTTCCCAACTCCGAAATCTCTCGATTTTTTTTCAAGCGCCAACTGCGTACTACCATCTACCGTCCTTCAAGGTCTGCAGAATCACATAGGGCTTCCATAACCACCAACCTGTCAGGGGCTGACTTCATCCCATCCCCATGGATGCCCCACCTTCCCCGGCATCCGGCAGCCTCCCCCTCTCTTCTGCGAAAGCACTTTGGAGTTAGCAGCTTGCCAGTCTGGGCCCAAATGCTCCTTGCCATAGGACCGGGCTTCATCCACACCTGCCTGCAAGGCGTGATCACGATTTCGTTTCAAGGACTTGGTGCAGCAACCATGGGCATAGCTGATGGCAATGACATACAGCTTCTGATTGCGCCCTGTGAGCAATGCTGGCACGGTGGGAGCCGACACCGGCTGGCGCCGGTACTTGAGGATGGTGCTCATGGCATGCTGACTGAGGCTTGATCGAGCACCGCGCTTGGGATAGAAGATCTCAAACATCTCCTTCTGGCTCTCCCTGGCTCCCCAGAAATGGAAGAAAATCAGATCCGACCCTTCAGGGTCCCCCTGCCAACCATCTCCACTCCCAAAGCCCTTGCTGAAGAAGCTCCACTTGGTTCCTTCTGGTGCCAGGCCCCTTGAGGCCAGAAAGGTGTGCCCTGGTCCATCTGGATCCTGATTGGTGGTGTTGCGACCCTTGTAGTCGAAGAGCCCAGCATAGTCCCCATGGTTGTTGCTCAAATATTGGTCCCAGCCCTGGTGATCCAACAGGTAGGGATTCTCCCGCAGCCAGCCCGCATATCCCATCAAAATGGATGCTGTCATGGCGGTGCCACGGGCCACAATTACCTAGGATTTGCTGAAGTGATCCCTGATAGATTCAATTGGTCCATGTTCATCCATTTTCCCATTGCCATCATTGCGAACATGATCAATTTATATACATACAATCGCTTGCGATGGATACCGTTGCTTATTTACAAAATTGGTGTGACATGGTGTGACTATGTGATGTTGTTTGCAACGATTTCAAGGTTATCTGGCTGGTGGTTTGAACCCCTCTGAAAAATATGAAAGTCAATGGGAAGGATGACATGCCATATATGAAATGGAAAATAAAATTCATGTTCCAAACCACCAACCCGTTTTAGTCTATACCCCACCTATTCACCCGTTTCGCCACGTTACTGCGGGGCTCACGGATTGACTCAACAAATGCCGCACGAAGATCAGGTGCGCCTCGCCCCGCGCCAGTTCCGCAGTGAGCGGCGGCGCGGGGTCCGACAGCACCAAGATGTCGAGGTCCAGCCAGACGGCGTGCAGCGAAAGCTTCACCAAAGCCGCAAGAACCTGGTCCAAGATGGGGGGTTGCTGACTGGAGTTTCTATTGGTAAAAGTGTGGTTGACTTTAACACATATCGTTTTTTTAACCCCATCAAATATAGGGTTTAAGGGAACCCTTAGAGGAAAACTCAAAACTATATTTGAGGCTAAACACTGTGGTTTCCGCTTAAGACTTTCCCTTAATTTATCCCATGAAAGTTGGGACCGTTAGGAAAAAGGATATCTCGGACTACAACGAAACAATACTGGATTTCATCGGAACTAATTTCAAAATAAGTGGAACTTGCAAAAGCATGTCATCGTTTCAAGCGAGGGATGGAAAGTATGAAATGCCATGAAATATCTGAAACACCCGCCAGGTTCTGTTAACATGATATTCATATTCATATGACATCTGTTAGCATGATATTCATATTCATATGACACCCATGTCATGTGCTCTATTATAGTGCCTTTGGCTATTTTGGCTATTTCCAAGCTTGTCCCCATTGTCCCCCAAACACAAATATCATGAGGGAGCAGCTTGTGATAGGCATAGTTCTGCTTGCTGCCCTCAACCACCCTCTACAAATCATAAGCATGCTTTTTCCTGGCCAAAAAATATCACACAGCCACTACATAGCCACTACTAGGTGAGTTTTAAGTCGGGCAACTAGAACCAGTCCACTTATTTCACTGGGGTGAACTAACTAACTTGAACTTATCCTGGTGTGAACCACCAAGTAACAATACCGTGATTGATTCTCAATCATTAATACTTTACATAACCAATATGGTTTTGAAATCGGTTCTAGTCATACCCAAAAAGATCAACAAGTAAAATGCTATTGGCAAGTTTTACTAATCTATCATTTTTGGAGGCTTGCTATGTAAATAATACCCTCCGGCAAACTAACATAGCTATGGAAAATCATCGGGTTTTTACATAGGTAAGTCAACTGTGACTGTAAATAGGTCATTTTCCATAGCTATGTCAGTTTAGGGTAAACTTGGTACATGATTTCACCCATCTGGTACCCTTTCACCAACCCATCTTTTTGGAGGCCCTTTGGAGGCCCAGGTGCCAGGTATTTGGCAACGATTGCTTCGACGCCTAAGCGCCTTGGTGCCTTGAGACACCGCAAGGGTCCGCCCTGGAGATCCGCCGTGGCGTCGCAGGCGTCAGCCGCGAGGCGGTCGCGACAAAGGACCAAGAGAGGTGTCTTGGACACCACTCGCCAGCGCCTTAAAACCTGGGGCTGGTAAGTAGGTTATAAGCCTAGTGATAGGTGGATCAACCCTACTTTTCCCACTTCTAATAAACAGGGATATAACTTCCTTCGGATTCGTGTGATGAGCCACCAAGTATCCATTACCCATAGGATCCATGGTGCTGCTATATATGGTGCTCCATGGATCCCATCAATATATCCCCTTTATCTTAGCATATATAGCAGCACCATGGATCCTATGGGTCATGGAATCCTGGAAGAGCCCTTAACAAAAACAAGGAAGACATGAAAACGATATAAAAAGATATAAAAAAATATATAAAAGGGATCTACACAGCCATGTAAGATATAGTCGATATAGTTAAACTATATTGATTGATATTGATGATTGAGACATATTGGAAGTTTTGGGCATTTTTTTGGGAAGGACACACCCCAACAAAAATCAGAAAGACATCAAAAAGACGTCGAGAATGTAAGATAGGTCAACTATGCTAAACTATTGGTAGACACATCTTCTCAAGTGGTTATTCCGATGTGTCCCGAATTACTTCAGCGGAAAAGGACAACAAGAACCGCATCGCAGCAAAGTAGCACCCCGCAACTCTTCAGACATCCAACCCCAAGCGGATGTCACAAAAATCAAGGGGGAAGTTCCAGCAGCACCTTTGGCTGCAGACTTGACAGCTTTCCCCACGTCAGCCACCAAGGTCATTGCAGCATCTTTCGATGCCGTCAGTTCCTTGGAGTAGCTGAAGGGGGCGATAAAGAAAATTAAACAGTAAACACTCAGCCCGACATAGATTCCCCAAATGGTAAATAAACAAATGGCTATGAGTCAAAACCTATGTCTCCTAGAATGTGGATTCAGAATAGGTGTTGACCCATCCCAAAGATTTGAGAAAAATCCACTCAGCAAATCCAGGTGTCATTATCATGCGCGCTCTCCCAAACATCTACGGGATGAGTTCGCTGGAGCAAGCTGGCCCAATGCATGAGCCGAAAAACAGCCCAATCCGTCTTCGCAGCCTGCTGGACGGGGCCATAAACGTTCACCAGGTTGGCCACAATGGACACGAGTTTCTGCAAGCGTCCTTCAATATCACGCAAGTGAACCACGAGAATCTGAAGGATGTAGCTCGAGATCACACCTGGTGGTATCAACTCATCAAACAAAAAAAATGAGATTTTTGGACTGAACATGGAAAGCCCCCGGCCCCAAACGCATCCCAAACGTCAACATTGAACCTTAAAATAGCCCTCGTCGGGTTCCATGTTTAGTTGTGGATGGTGTAACATGGTGTAACACATTTCACAGATCTCGGCCAAGACACCCAAGTGGCAACCGGCTTTGTAGTGGCTTTTTCGGTAGGCATCAAAGACGTCGTGGGAGATATAGACTAACTCCTGCAAGGCGAGGTTTTGGTGGCCCCATCAGCAGGATTGCCGAGTTTCTCAAGCAGGACCTTGGCGTTTTAGACCTGGCCGAAATATCCGCAAATCATCCAAGTATAAGGCTAAGTAGCATGACATATAGGCAGCAGGTGTGAGACAGCTGGTAGCAAGCATAGATCATGACAAAGATCTGCATGATTCTGCATATCTAAAAATCATTAAGCCATTCAGAGCTGTTTTTCAACCAGCCTTTAACGATTTCAAGATCAACGGCTACCCTTCGGCTCGGGTCCTTCATGTCAGGAATTGAATGGATTCGCTGCCATCTGGCGATGTATTGCCGCGACAGAGGCCCATCCTCCTGCCTGCGCTGCCAGGCTTGGCATCTACGCTTTACATATGCATAGCATCTCTCTAGAATTCTGGTGACTTGTTCATAGATATGTTTTCTGAAAAGTAGACACGTTGATATATATATATATAAATATAATATTAAGTACATTTATTTATATGTACACATATACAAGAGAGAGGGAGAGAGAGAGGTAGAGAGAGTGAGATATACATATATTTGTATATTTATAATACACACATATATATATATATGTATATATATATATATTATGGTTCTTGATTTCTCTTGACACATTGACATCAAGTGTATGTCTGTTTCATATAGGTGTCGTGTTGTGTTGCATGATCATGCCACTCGGGAAATGCACCAGCTATCATTGGGGGGATCAAAAAAAAGGTCACCTTTTGGGGGTGGTTCCTGGCCTGAGCTGAAAAACGGATTCGTCTGACACCAGCTGAGTGGCCTTGGCTCAGAGAGACATCAGTGAGAATGAAAGTCATTTGGGATCATCATCTCATTTCTATGGCTAAACATTGAAGATCATTAAAGTACAGAGTAGCACAGTATATTTGAAACCGCCGACCAGGAAATGAGACCTATGTATGCCTCTTTGATCGAATATGTGCCTTCCTTTTGATATGGTCATTGCGTCCTCTCGACACCTCCCTTACCAAAGAGAGAGCGCTTGAGTTCCAGACTGCATCTGCCAACATGGACTTGAATTGCGGCCAGTCAAAGACATCGGGATCGCCTCAAGTTAGCGCATTGGACAGTGGGCTTCAGCACAAATTCCGGTGACTGCATGACCACACGAGCCCCATTGACACAGGGTCCATCTATGTACCTCTTGTTCCAAGAACTCTAATACTTGAGAGTTGCCACGAGTTGCCACACCCCTGGATGCAACACACCACGGTGTAGTGGGGTTCTGGCGACGCCAGCATCTTTGAGTCGAAATGCCGTAGCTTGTCATCAAGTGGGCACATACTTCTTTGATCAGCAAATGTGCGGCATCTTTCACCATTCACCATGAAGGTTTCAGGATGATGTGTGACCCATGCGGAAATGTCGGCCACCATTCACCTAAGGCATTCCGGGTAACTGTTCCACATCGTGTTCTTCTTGCAGGCGCCCAAACCTTGCCACAGGAACAGGAGCCCCCCTGAGGTACCCAACAGAAAGGTCCATATACCTTGCATGTAGGATATTTCGGTACCTGAATGAACCCCTGTTTTTCGGACCCACTGCTTCGTTGCTGGAGCAATGGTATTGGCCACTGCCATTGACCATTGTATGTGAACTAACTACTCATGTATCCAGCCTACCTGGCTGGGTGTAGCCTCAGCAAATCCCGAACAATGGCACCATCATCTCCTCTGGCAATCTATACCTTAAAAAAAAAAAGGGGAACACAAAAAAGCATTTCGGATTGCCGGTATCACCAGATTTCATCCAAAGAAATGCTTGCCCGCGGGAGCGGGGGTATGCCTATGCTACTTGTCGGATGTGCCCGGAAAACTGACATAGAACCCTAGAAGTTCCCCAAACATTTTCCGCAGGACCCTAATGCAACTGAGGTTCGGGTGCTGGTGTTCCTTAGATTGTTTGGAGAAGTGATCCAAATGGTGGCAAGCCCAAGCTCTCCCAACGGCTAAATCTTGGTTAAATGCATGGATTCTCGATGGTTTACCATGTTTGATGGTCAAATTCCTATCATAAAAAGAAAAACTCTGCAGTGTTAGTATGTTATCGGTGAATACTAATAACTAATAATATAAAATATTACTCTATAAATATATATATATATATATATGATATACATTTTTTAGTATATTATCCTATAATTACTAATATAGTTACTATATACATCATGCGGTTGGGAAACTCCATTCGTAGCTCCAACCGGGGCTCTGCGGAATCAGCCGCGCCAGCAGGTCCAACATGCGAAAGGCCGGCCAGGGGCTCCGGAGCACCAGATGGAGTCGGGTTTCATGTTTCAGGCTCAGAACCTGGATGAAAAAGTCTGGTTGATGGATGAAAAAGTCTGGTTGATATTTACATGTTCGGTTTATATTTACCCCCCTTTGTTTAATGTGACCACAACTGGACAGCACAAACGGAGCACCACAAAAATGCTCCAAATTGATTTTATCTCTAACATGGGGATGCAACAACGATTGTGATGTTTTATGAGCCAAAATTGGGAGTTATAATAAGATGATTTAACATGATTTAAGCGTCAAAACGTGTAGGATTTAACAATCAAGAATAGATTCTAAACAAAAAGTGTGAATCAGTTGGAATACATCAACAAACATCACCCGTTAAACGTTGCTGTACAATCTACACCATGCTAACGCGAGCATGCGCAATGTGCCTGGGAATGGCCATAGAGTTGATAAGGAGGTTCTTGGGGGCTTGCACTTCTGTTTTCTCCTGGTCATTGCAGTTTTACCATGTTCTGACCTTGAATCCTAAGATATCCTAAGATACTTGGTGGATCTGAGTGGCAGTCAATCGAAGCGGTGCACAAGTCGAACCAAGCAACGGTCATCTGGCTCAGCATATCCTCATCCAGAGACCCTGCACACTCCAAGGCTTGCTCCTCATTTGCGCCCCGGAACAGCCTCAGAGAAGCAGCTTGGCTCAGCAACAATGATGTTTCACCAGCCAAAATGGATCGATTCATGCACAATGGGTCTCTCCAGGGATACCAATGACGACATGAAAGGGGAAAATAATGATGAACTGTGCGATTTGGGGCGCTGCATGTTTGAACAAACGCACATGTGACAAGTGACGATGGGATGTCAAAAGCACCAGAACTACCAGCAACACGATAACACCCCAATCAATACTCAGATGTACGAAAAAGGATCTGGTATCTGCAAAAAGAATCAAAAAGAAGCATCTACCCTCTGGCAACTGACAGTTTATTATGGAAAATGACCCATTTATAGATGATTTACATTGACTTACCTATTAAAACAGGTGAATAGTTATGTTAGTTTATTGGATGATGTATTATATGAGTACAGGCCCTACCCCCAAAAAAAAATCTGCCCAGGGCAAGGCGGCAAAAGCTCTTGGATACTGCCAACCGGTGGGTCAGCTGGGGAAAAAAAAGGTCGGGATTTTACCCTCTGGTAATTTAACATAACTATGAAAAATCACCATTTTTCATGGGAAAATTCACTATAAATGGTGATTTTCAATAGCTATGTTAAATTACCAGAGGGTAGCATGAAACATCATGCTTTTTTTAAAAAAATTGGGCAAGTTACTAAGAGTCACACACTTAAAAAAATGCCTAAAATTAGGGGACTATCCACGCAAATCCTAAGCATCATCTTTGGAGCGACCCTGAGGTCTCGACATCATTTACCCAGCTTTGCTGCGCTCAAATCCCGCATACGTTTTCCATTTGGTTGCTCAACCTCCATGTGTTCATGGTATGAATGTCCCAACTCAACTTGTTTCGCTGACCAAAACCGCAGGTTTTGATAGATTCTGATCATCCAATCATTTCCATTTTTTCTTGTTGAACATGACTTACCATGACTTACCCGAAAATAAATATGACATCTCAGCGACAGCAAACAGGTGGTCGACAACCACGCCAACTTTCCAGGCTCGCAGTATGGCCTGCGCGGTGCGCAGAAGGGAGCCCGGGGAAGATCCAAAGAGAAGAAAACATGGGAGAAAACTGATACATATTTATTAAATCTATTATTTATTGTTAGGTAAAAGGTGAAAACCCTAAAATCTGGATGTTCCTTTACTTATTCATATCCCATAGAATCCATGGTGCTGCTATATTAGTGGTGCTCCATGGATCCCATCAATATATCCCCAATCAATGTTAGCATATACCAGCACCATGGATCCGTCATGGGTATACTGGCTGCGCTTATGTGGGTTTTTCATGAGGTGTTTACCCAACTTTAATAAACCTCGGGGATGATGGGAACCAACCTGGTTATGACTAACAGTTCGCCAGGCCCATAGAAATAGATGGTTTACCTATTAAAAATGGTGATTTTCAATGGCTATGTTAGTTATAATGAGATGGTAAAACATAGCCAAAACCATTGAACCCATCCCACTTCTGCGGTGGATTTCACACCATAAAAAAAATCCATGGTATGCAGTGGCGGGCTCGACGGCTTCCATGGCGTAACGACCATTGGCTCAGCGCTGCGCTTGGCTTTGGAAGTGCTTCACCAAATCCCTACGCATTGATTTTAGTGTCTTCACCATACTCCAGCTACAACTAGATACAACTGCACTATCCATGGCATGTTTCAAAATCATATCATAGTTTTCTGATTCTTGTCAATCTCACTCCTAATTCCACGTTGATTCTGCAAGTTGTAACAACTCCCAGTCACGAACATGTGAAGTTTTGGATAATGCCTCATCTGCAAACCGTCATCTGTGGGGCTTGCTTGCGACGAGGTAATAGAATCAAAACCTCTAACATCATCTAACTATACGTTTTGCTGAGTTCCCCCTGATATTTGGAGGCTCCGTAAACTGACAGTACCCCATAGCATCATCCATCTCATCGGATTTTCCATGAAATAAACATAAATAAACATCCATAAACCAACCAGCTGACTTGGGGTATCCTCTGGTAAACTGACATAACTATGGAATATCACCATTTTCAATGGGAAAATCCACTATTCCTATGGTCATTTTCAATAGCTATTTTGACATCACCAGAGGGTACCATGACTTAGAAAACCCACCAGATCCCATTGGAACAGCCTCGCCAAGACGGCCGGCGCCAATCCGTGCATGGCATCCACGCGCCCTGCCGCGGACCAATGGTCAAAGAGCTCCCAGGCCGTGTCCTGCGGAAGCTGAACGCCCAGGAGATCCGCCATCAACGGGGCTTCTTTAAACACACTTTAAAGCAACGGATAAAGGTTAATCTCCAACTTGGATATTAATGTTGGTTGCACTATCCCCCCTTAATCCTAAACCAACATGGAGATCATGTTGGTGATTTGTTGGATAAAGGAGAATTTAAGCCAACAAAAACGAAGATATGAGGCATTAGGTGATAATTCAGCGATAAAGGCTATTTTTTTTAAGCATTGGATAGCTGGCAAGTTGTTTTTCAGATGGTGCGTTCAATGCTCCGGAGGGGAAATTAAGTGGGTTTCACCAGCAGGCAGGGTCTACCACGCTTTTGCACCATCCTGAATGATAGAGCCATGACCAATAATCTGAAACACCACCATAACCCATAGGATCCATGTATGGTATATATGCTAACATTGGGGGTATATTGATGGTAAATGTTACCATATATACCATACATGGATCCTATGGGTAATAATGTTGACAAAACTTAGACTATAAAGCCAATATTAATTTGACCAGGATTTCTCGGGGTGGATGGGGTGGAAAATATACCAACATATACCAAAATCAGTCCAGGATTTGCAGATGTCCAACCCAAATGATCGACGGGGATAGACGGTTGGATAACGCGGATTGTTGACCTTTTGAAAAATGTGGATACATGTGGGGAATTGTGGGGATATCTCAGTGACAACGAGAGTGACTTCTTTACCGCTCAGAACATGTGGAATTAAACGAGGGAACTTGGGGGTACGTCAGCACCAAACACATGGAAACAACTGGAAGAATGACTGGTAATGAATTCTGGCGATCAAACCTGGTAATGGTAAGACAAATGCAATCAACGCTTCTGATTTGGTGCTGAGGAATATGGAAAGTTCACACGGGACCGGTGTGTTTTGAATTGGCCTTATCATATGTTGTCATTGGTCGGCGCTAACTCTTAAATATTTGATATTTGAGATTGTGTGGGGTTTGAGATTGGCATTGTGCGAAGTCGCAGGTTTCAGATGGAATAACCAGGAAATTTAATAGGTGGGATTGCATGATGGAATGCTGATGCAGACCCTACAGTGTCGGCTGCGCGTACCTTTTCCAAGCCTACTTCTGGACCAGCTTTGGGTCACACGCAACCTTTCTTTGAGGATTGCGCGTCTCATCGCGTCTCAATGGCCTCAATATGTGGGTTTCCTGCAGTTCCATTTGACCAATGCTCGTGTTATGGTTCCGGAACAGCCAGTAGGCACTCGTGCTTGATGATCGCACATCTTGGGCCGTTGTCCTTCTGCCCTTGGAGTAGCTGTCAACATCAGTGGAGGTAGTGGACTTTTACCTCTTGCAACCATTGGAAGACACGGGTTGCCAGCACCTTCTCATCCTGGTTGCATGCACCCAATGCATGCGGATGTCACTGGATGCCAGCATGCCCAACCACTACACTTGGTAGGAAGACGAAGCATGAGGAGCTTTTATGCACATCTATATAATTGGGAATGCATCCCAAATAGAAACTGATCTAGAACATACATTGTTACATACAACCATACACAACTGGGGTACAAAATGTTGATTACACACTTATTAACCGTATGCAACACCTGTAACCAAAACATGCCAGGACCTGCTCAATTCCAGTGCCAAATGGCAACGATGCAGGACGAGTCGCATCATGACGTTTGTCAGGGTGCCACTCTCGAAACCTTGAAACCGAGAAACTGTGCGAGTCAAGTCAGGTCCTATGATGGAAAGAAGGAAAGAAGGGGTGATACATGCAAGTTTCAACTCTTTAGAGTATCATTCCACATCTCTCTACTATTTATAAATGGAATTGCCGTATACATGTGCAAAATGGGGATAAGTACGCCCTATTACTGTACGCCATCTCATTTTTTGGGGGCAAGGATCTGGGCACATTGACCCAATTTTCATGTTCGTTTTCTTGGTAGCCTCATATTATCTTAAATACTCTTATGCAGCCAAATAAAAGTAACAAACTAACAAATTAATCAAACCAATTTTACATGTGATTCAGAAAGACCTGCATCTATATTGTTATCAAATGGCATCCCATGGAAATGTAAATCGATAAAGATCTGACTTCCACCTCAAAAGAACAAGCAAGAACATGATTTGCAATATGTATCTCATTAGTCATTTTTCAAGCTCTTATGAAATGTCAAAAAATCCATGATGGAAAAAGTATGAAAAAGTGGAAGTCTTATAAATTGCCAATTGGCCTTCTTGGAGGATTAAACCCGTTATAAGGAAACATCCTTTTTGCATCATTTTTTGTGATAATGACCCCAGGTTATTCGACCCCAGGTTTATAGACATCACCTCATTTAAAAAACAACATCAGAATCATCAACACACACGATTCACACTAACAACCTCAATATGAACATCCACACTAATGTGTAGTTGTGATTATGGACTCCCCGGGGATTATATAATCAACCTCCACACAGGAAACATGCGTTGGCAATACTAAAATGTGTTGGTCCCCCTTGATTAATCAACCGGGGGGAATCCGGCGATTAATCAACCCCCACCGAGAAAATTATTTTTTTTGTTCTAAGTTTTCTTCTAGTTTTAAATGGAAAATCAATTGAACATAGGTTGATATCAGTTGAGATCCTTCCTAATCTTGAGATTTCCCTTTGTTGTAAAAGGAAAATAAATCGAACGTAGGTTGAGATGGATTCGAAGTTGATCTCTTAGGACTTCAACTTGGGAGGGCGTCGGCGGAAGAACCGTGGTTCTTAAGCTTCTCCCTAGGTACCGGATCCTTCCAGGGGGAGGTTATTAATCACAACTTGACATTATTCACACTATTCACATTCCATTCATAATCCATTCGCAACAGGTGGTATAACACCTTCCCAAGTTTGGGTGGTTTATGACATTGTTTTACCCACATGGAATGCACATTCCATTAGTAATATCAGCATTCCATTCAACATCCATTCATAATTCATTCATTTTAACGATAATCAAAGTTGGGGTACTGGAATATCAACATTCAACATCCAATGTGAGTAGTATCAACCTTCATAATCCATTCATGTTCACATCCCATAACCATTACCCTCTGGTAAACATACAAAAAGCTATTGAACATGGTCATAGAAATAATTAGTTGATTTACCCATTGAAAATGCTGGATATAGTGGATCTTTCCATAGTTTTTTGTACGTTTACCAGGCCGGGTAGCTTAACAAAACCCAGGTCACCCGGCCGCCAGCTTTTTTCCAGTGACAGGTGCCGCATGAGCTGCTGCATTTGGCCACGCTCCGTCTCATCCAGGCGATGGCGAAGTGCCTGGACCTGGGGGAATGCGAGTTGTTCTTGTTTTTTTTTGTCTAGCTTTTGGATAGTGCTACATTACTGCTGTTGTTTCTGTTGAGTTTCCATGTTGATTTCTGCATACGCAAATCGACGCAAATGACTCGAAATTGCCAATCCGTAGATACCCAACACTGACATTCTATCTAGCAGGCGTTGTTACCCACCGTGGATGTGGATGGTTGCGAAATCCTGCACCAGTTGATGGCTTATCCCATTATAATCCGGTTATTTTCAGTGCTTCATAGCTACCTTTCATACCAACGAGAGCAGCAGGAATTCGCCAGTTAACCCACAGTCAAAACATCACCAGTTTCCCACGATTTTCCCCCTTTCCTCCCGCCAGCCACGACGCCACTTCTGCTACATCTGCTACCAGGCCTGGCCACGGTGGAAAAATGTTGGGTTAACATCGCTAACATCGGCAAACATCATCTCTTTTTGGGAATGACTCAGGATCCGATTCATTGGACGTACCTACCATATATATAAGGCCTATTTTCAGGGAATATCCCCACAAAATATGGCCAGAAATATGGTACTAACGTACCTCCATCAATTGGTTCCTGAAATGACCATTGATCATCTCGTAAAATCGTCACAATTCTCCCCTGTCGCAGGTAGCAACCCTGTTAAAGATGCAAATATACACAGGCCGGGGCACAAAAGATGCGGTGAAACATCAGGGATAAAGAGGTAACTGGTTGCAGGTGTAAAACACCGAAACACAACTTGAAAGTCCATTGGTATCACCAATGACGGGGAATATTTGAAAGCGCCAAATCACAGGTAAACTTTCTATAGATGGGGGACCTTTTCATGGCCAAGAGACTGCCTTTCTGAACCTTTGTGTTGGTGTTTGGTCACTACAATCTTCTTGTTGCTAAATCCGGCAACTACCTTTATTTATTACAAGAACATCCGGCCCCCAAGCAACAAAACAGTATTTCCTGATATGGCCCCTGTTTATGTGGTAAACAAGTCATTTCCTTTCAAATCGTGAGAAAAAATCACCGTTTGGGCAGGGCGGCAAACCTGTGTGTTCAACCCAAACAGCATCAAAACAGTTGGCAGTAGTGCAAGTCCACTTGCAAAGGGGCCCTAGAAAGGATATGCTGGGTGCGCAGTGGCAAAGAAGATTGAACACTTGGAGGCCCCAGGCATGCTCGGGTCACTGAGAATGCTGAAGGATCTGAGGATGAGCATGTCAAAACCTATTTGTTGGTGCCATCCTCCGGTACAAGGCATCTTCCCTAGCCTTCAGAAGCTTGTACTTTCTCTCGTGCCTTTGGCTTCTTTGTCTCATAGCCTGGAAAGCGTAGGTTTCAACTTTCAATGGGTTGGTTTAAGGGATGAATTACAGGAAAGCCCCATATTTCAATGGGAAAATCGATGGTTTCCTGTACTAGTAGATTTTCCCTTAAGCCAATGACACACACACATATATATATATATGTATGATTATATATGCATGTATATTCTCTCGAGTGCTACGCGGATGGAAAAAATGTTGGATTCTTTGTGCCATCTCTTTCCAGGCCTGACTGCGACTGGTGCACATCAGCGTTCCCATCGCGTGCTGGCGGCAACGTCGCCCATCGCCATTTCACCAGAGTTTCCGGTATTTTCCCTGCAGAGTTGAAAGGACACGGTTTGGGAGCTATCATTGCTTACTGGTGCTCAGTAGGGAATGGATGGGAATGGGGGAATGGGATGATTATTACTAGTGATTATGGATCATTCCCTCATTCCCTGCTAAGCACCAGTAAGAATTGCAAAGGAAAAGAAATGCTAACAAATCAATAAAACGATCGACAGCCTCATGAGGATGTTCAATATATGATACTCATGGGTGTTTGAAGACATGTCACCTGGTTTTCGACATTTGGGTTGCTGGGAAACCCCACGGCCCGCCACACCGCTCAGAAATGATCCAGAATCAATTGAATCGACTGGTCCGTTGACAGCGTTGCTGTAACCTCCTCACCCCCAAAAAATGATCAGAAAGCTTCTTGTCCTCACCAACCTCATTATGTTCCAATATGTTCCATGATGTTCCCTTGTGTTCCATTTATTGCTTGCCAAATCACATCAAATCACCGCTTAAAAATGGGGGGACCCCAACACACCCAACTGTCTGGATGGTGCAGGTTAAACGACCCCAAGCCATTACCCCAACGCCTTGCTGCTGTGCGTGGATATTGATGACTGCCTTTTCAGGCAAAAAAAAAAGCACCGGATAGATCTTGCACACACCCATACACACCTCTAAGATCAAGCGCAACAACGAATCATCAAATGGGTCTGTCTGAAAATGTGGCATCCCCCAAAAATTGCAATGTTAGGAAAGGAACCTGATGACAAATTCTTGGGTTGTACCCTATTTTCGGACAAACCCAAATCCGCGAATCGAAACGCATAGGGATGACATGGTATAACAAGGTTGTCCGCCCAAAGTTCTTGCTTTACAGCATTTTACAGCAATGGGGCGCTGGGACAGTTACTGCAGCTATCCAAACAACATGGGCAATCGCTGGATCCAACATGATCCAACCACCTGGCGTAAAGGACAATCGCCGGCGGCCAAGGGGCCAATTTTCCCCACTGATTCATTTCCCAAAGGATCCGCTGCTCGGGCAGATCTTCAACTTGCAAAAGGGTGGACGCCAATGGAGTTCCTTGGCTTCGTGTAGCGGCTACGCCAGAGAACATAGATTTCACTGCCAGATCTGCCAGCAAAACATAAGGAAAGCCTGCCTAAGGATCAGGCCGGAACAAGCTGTTGGCCAGAATCTCTATACCAAATCACGTCCCTCACTCGGCCTAGCCCTAGGATCTACATGATTTCAAGCATCAATCAAGGACTCTGCTTGTGCAATTTCCGCAGGCTCATGAACTCGTACAAACGTGCTGAATGTACATCTACATCTACGTAGTGATGCTGAATTCGCACATCTTGAGATTCTTTCCACAGCTACACACCTCCCAACAACATCCGCAGTGCTATCTCTGACAGAATCTGCTGAATATTCCCCTCCCTTGTCAACAAACACCCCTTCTCCCTGGTTTGATCATCAGTACTTCGTATTACTGGTTTTGACGTAGCATAGGTTTGTTATTATATATCATTTATTGTCTGAACGTGGGATTATGGATCCTTCTTTTCCCTTCTAAATCTGGTGATTCTGTATAAACCTATTAGCCCAGACCCCCCCAGTTATACCATGTTACACCTCAAAAAACATGATCAAAAAATCAAAACTATGTGCAAGTCCTAAGATTTCAATGGCCATTTCAGGATCCTAGATTGGAGGTACCTACCATATATAAGGCCTATTTTTGAGGCCACGTCTAAAGACGGAGCCTTCCTGGACGCCCCAACGCCCCACCGCGCCTGCAAGGTGCAGCTGCGTCAGGCGCTGTAATCTCCGGAAGCTCCGGGGCAGCTCCACCAGATCGCTACGGCCGAGGCCTGTGCTGCGGGCATTACGAAACTTCATGAAACTCCAATACGTTACCTGGTTATTTAACAGTTTGCCATGGAAAGATCCACCATTTTTAAGAACGGTAAACCATCTAGAAATCAATACATTACTGGTTGGTGGTATATATACCTACCCCTCTGAAAAAGTTGGGGCTACTATTCCCAATATATGGAAAAATAAAAACATTATTTCCAAACCAGTGCTAATATATTATAGCTCGTTGGAATACATTATATTAAATTATAATCTTTTTTTATTGCATTTTGAATAGTTGACAATTGGAATACCATTAAGTTTACATAATTTTACTAAAACATCACTGATAACCATTTATGCACACTTCGTTTTATGATGTTTTATGGCATTTGGAAGTATGATACACCACTTATCATTGGAATACATTGGAAATATGGAAATTATATGGAACTGTATGGAACTATATGAAACTATGCGGTTGGAATTACGTATAGTAATTGCATTTGGTACCATATTATCATAGAAACCAATACCAATATCACTATAACATCTATAACTCTGTTTTATTGCGGTTGGAACTATCATACAACACTGATATCATGGCATTGAACACGAATTGGAACACGAATTGGAACTATATACGATATATGGAACTGTTTGACATCTGTAACTGATACCATTTAATGAATACTGATTGGAACTATAGAAGGAGACCTCAGAGAAACAACTTTTCATGTATTGGTCATGTTTCTATATGTTTCTTATGAAGAGGATATACAGCAATGATTCTTTTTTATCGTACCACAACGAAAAGAAACACCGACTGCAAAACTACCAAGAAGTCAGTCAGTTCAAGTTGAACATTGCTCAGCCACTTTCCTGATAACTTGCAATTGAGATACCCAGCCATTCAAGTTGCAAGAGCTTTCCTTGGTGTCAGGATATTGAACAAATCTTCGCCTAGCTGCCTAGCTCTGTCTCTTTTCCAGTGAACAAGTGAACAACCAAAATGCTCCATCATGTCATATCTCCTATTTGGAAACTGGTCATTCACCGACCTGCAACAAGAAAAAGAACAGGAGATTTCGCTTCCGACGAGTCGCCAATGTTCCGTGGAAGTGTCACCAACCGATTCTGGGTCAAATCTGCTCGTCGAAGCCGAGCCAAGGAGCAGAAACTGTCCTTAGAGCGCCCAGAAACGGAGGGAAGCTGGGTCCTAGACCCTCCAAATATCCTTTAAAAAACATGTTTCACCCCAAAATCCTAGTATATACCTTTTTGCATTTTTTTGCCAGGTTATTTGGAGGGCCTAGGTTCAACACAGGTGGAAAATGGCATCCTGCCCAGTAATAGATGGTTAAGATTCGCCCGCAAAATGGTGGCTGTGGTTGATAAGCCCCTCATTAATCAACCCCAATTAATGCCAATTATTGACTGAATGCAATGGCAAATTCAGCTTCAGCATCTGGCAGCTTCAGCAAACGATTCTGAGCCAGCTGTATGTTCACCAGGTTCTCACCCAAAGGTGTCAGATCTTCAGGAAGCTGTTGCAGTTGATTGTTCGAAGCATCAATCCTTACAGCATCCCAAGTGCCGGCACAAGCACAAGGGGGACCCACTAAGCCATGCAGAACTTGCCCTCGACCTTGCCATGCAGCCGTCTTAAGCAATCACTGAAATTGAAACCAATTACTTTGGGGTAGGGATCAGTCCAATCAACTGCCTGCTTCGATCTCGGATGGAACATCCGCAGCACCGATGCAGCCATGCTTCTGTTGGAGCTGCGTTAGGTCACTGAAGCTGCTTGGCAACTCTCTCAGCCTGGGCAGGTTCTCCAGGCCAGTTTCGGTTGGAAATGGTGCGGCCAGCGAAAAAAAGCCCCAACCAATGACATATGGTCAACCGGCAGAATAAACCTGTAATGGGTGAACTACAGATCTTGAGACGTCAAAGTATGGCCACATCATTTCATCATCTGAAATTTGTCAGCAAACATTCATGTGAGAACCAACCAGACTGCAGAAAAAATGACGATCCCTTCTTCCAACTGCAAATCGACCCACTATTTGCATGCCGACAATCACCATATGACAAGCTCCAGTCCAACTTCTGAGTGCAAAAATATGTGTGACTGTAGGAAACACGTCCAGGAACCACAGTACCTTGCCCACCAACTGTCCATTCAAAGTTGGAGTTTTCATCCAAATTGTCCCCCAAAAACTAAACTTGTTCAACCAAAATGTCCATGTAAGTGTTCAATTCAAAGTCGGGTTTTCCATGGTTTTCCTCGAAATTTTACCTGCACACCAAAATTTGGCCTTCAAATTCACTGGGCTTTTCCTCCAAATGTCCAGCCCGAGGGTCTGATTGTTCGCCACGCAAAGCTCTCGCAACGGCAGCTTTCCCAAGGCTGCAGGGAGTTCGGTCAGACGGTTGCTGCTGACGTCCAGTTGCTGCACTAAATTGACCAAGCAGATGGACCGTGGCAACGAACCTCCGGGTGGGCATCGTGCGAGCTGCACTAGGGGTAGGGTATGGTAGGGTCAGGAATCAGATGTTCAGCCACTATGATGGGATTTTGAGACACTATAGATAAATATGAGATATAAGTTACATCCAGTTCATATGTGGCTTAGTTGTATATTGCCTCACATTTTGACGTTTTTTATTTCTGTATTCTTCCAGCTATGTGAATTCCTAAGTTTGTCCTATCTTTGACAAGGTAAATGGCACGCATGGATCCACGTGGATCCACGTTCTTAGTCATGTTCTGGACCCTGCCAGCTTCATCAGTGCTGCTGGGATCCTGACGCAATCCTTGTCCTTGAAGGCACAAGCGTCCACCATCTACCATGGCTGGCAGCTCCTCTGAGGCTCGACTCAAGTCTGATGGGGACGAGGTTACTTTGGCGGGAGAGATGATAATATATATATAGATATAAAGTTAAGTTTAACTCTACACACACACACATATATATATATATATACATAATATGAATATATATATAATTCTATATCTGTGAAATGCTTTGAACATGTCAAATTTGTCAAAGGTAGCCTCCACTGAAGGAAGCTCACCATAGCCCACCCTTCAAACATGCCCATTGCCAGTGGCGCCCCATTCTCCTTGAGAGATTCATCATCGACCAAATGACATTCTCGCAAGGAGCCCACGGACTGCAGGAGGTACAGGCCCAGCCATGCTGGGTGCTGCTTGCTGAGCTGCCTAGTGATCCAATGCGTCAAGGCAGTCTCCGCGCAAATGTGGAAAATCATGAAGATCTGCAATGGTTACCCTCTGGTAAACTAACATAACTATGGAAAATCACCATTTTTAATGGGAAAATCCACTATAAATGGCCATTTTCAATACGTTTCAATAGCTATGTTAAATTACCAGAGGGTATCCAAAACTGCACTGATCCATTACCATGGCGTCTTATGTCTGACCTCAGCGCAAACCGCAAACCGAGCAACATCTTCGCGACGACTGGGTTGCCCACAAGCTCCAGAGTCCGCAGGGCCAGGAATTCATCAAAGTCATCGGGCAAACGCTCGATCCTCGGGAAGGAACACATTGCCCCTCAGAGCCTGTCCCAAAATGAGGGATACCCTCCGGATCCCTCCGGTGTCATCAAATGTGGCTGGAAACACCAGGTTTATGGCTGGGAAAATCATCTATAAATGGGGGGTCCATAGGGATAGGAAATGATGTCCAAGCCAATGGGATTTCAGGCTGCAAGACCTGTGGTGCGCAGATCCTTTAGGAAACATTGTGACCGCGGCGCAGTTCAAGTTCAATTAATGTTGGCAAGCCATACACCTGACACAAATAAGATGATATCAACGACAAGAACCCTCAATGCCCAGCTCCATCATGTGCTCTTAAAAGTTGACAGTTCCAACATATTTCACCCCCTGATAAACATAGTTGTCAACTAAGCAGGATGGAAAAAACTAAACTATGTCAATCCACCAGCCATCCACCATCCCATCGTCTCCAAGGAGCGCATTGTCAGATGCTGCCAACTTCCGTAAGTCCGGGAGAACGCCCAAAGGTTCCAGGCCACAAATGCGGTTGCTTGTCAAATCCAGCGAGCGCAGCTGCTTCCTGTGGCTGGGTGAAGGATGATCTCCAGAAAGGGAATCCCAACAAAAATTGCCAGGCGGCCCAGCCCCAGTTATTAGTCACTTTATAACGCCCATGAACTGTAGATACATCCCCTACAGAACAATCTACAAACATAATAAACATCTATAAACCCTAGTGAAGACCAACAGTAGTGTCGTGGGCGCCTGGCCTCTTCTCACCTCCGGCCATCTTATGTCTCCATGTCTGGGTACATGGATGCCCTCAGATTGATTAAAAAAAGAGACATGCTTTGGCCACTAGGATATGCCTCTATCTTTGTATTTTTCCCTTATGTGTTCATCTTTAATTAAAGTACAGGTATTGAATGGATTTGGATCTATGTGTATCTTGTTGTCTACAATATATACCTATATATATACACACTATACTATACATCACTATACATGCTGAAACAACAAACATGTCCAGCCCACCATGGCCCGATGGCCACCCTTCAGCCCCAGCTTCAATTGCTCAAAGATCTCCTTGGGAAGCGTCATGAGGCAATTCTCCGACAGATCCAGATGCTGCAGCTGGCGCAGAGTGCCCAAACTCTTCGGCAGCACCTCTGGCTTCGTCCTTTTTTGCAACCCCCCAAATAGATAGTTACAAGGTGGGACCCCGAAAAAAAGAGCTACGAGCAAGTTGGCTTATAAAAATATATCATGTAGAATTTAATGGATGCATATATGGTATCAATTATAAAACTAGTTTCGAACAAACCTGTCTATCAGCGGCTGCCATGAAGATCTTTGGGGGGGAAGGTCTAAGCAGGTGCCAAAAAAATCAAATGGCTGCAAGATAGAACGACAATATCTACAAGATTCTACAAGTGATTCAAGTGCTTTTCGGGATGCTTCATGGATCAAATACCTCCTGAAGGGTCTCATGTTGGAGGTCAAGCACCATTAGACCACCATCATCTAAAATGACGTTCACCATGGGTTCCCCCATGTTAAAAAAACTTGGAGGATAGCTGGGGGTTCCCCATGTCATAAGACACCCTCCAGATGTAACTCCCCAAGTTCAACATTGTTCTAACATGCCAACTCCAGATGTAAGTATCCAAGTTCCAACATGCTAATACAAATCAAAATTACCAATTGTATACAAGTGTGCTGTGCCCATCCATGTTTCCCACATGTCTACAGCCGAATCTGCCACCTGCAGCATGTTCTGTGCCAACTGCAGACCCACCAGGGAGCGACAATTGACCGTCTCAGGGAGCTCTGGAATCTGCAGGGATGCCATGGGGCCCTTGGGGAAAAATGGTGCCTTTTTTTCGTTTTGGGATTTTGGGGCATGGATTGGCCATATTTAAACCAAGGGTCTAATGTCACTTGTAGGATGGTTTGCTTTGCCACCATCACTTGTTTCTTGAAACATGTTGAAATCAGTTCTACGACTACAACATGTTTTTGGTGGCATGGGTTCAAGCTCATCTCCCTTTGCGCGCCTGGTTCCCTCCCAGCCACAGGGTGCGGAGCTGGCTACGGGGGCCCAGATCAGGAAAGGTGTCCAAGCGATTCTGAGAGGCATCGACTTCCAGAAGGCTATCACCTGGGTAGCTCACATATACCCAGTGGCCAAGTGAGGGGTTGCTTAGATTCATGGGTCGTCTTAATTAAATACCTTGTTGTTGCAATTCTACGTGAGTTGCTAATACATATGCATATCATATACATATATACACACATATGCGGTATATATATATAATTACTATTATATAATTATATAACTGAGATGTATCCCCGGCTCCCCAAAATTGTTAGGATTCCAGCGAAAAAACAAAACACTCCCAGCTGCTAATATGTGAAATGATGATCATCAATCACCACCTCTGCATCAATTAGATGGCTGCCTGTCACTTCCAGGAATCCATGAAAGAACAGCTGAAATGCCATCCAAACGACCCAAGCTGGGCAGGCGGCTTAGCAGGTTCTTCCTCACGTTCAGCCTACGCAAAGACAGGCTGGAAGCAAACTTGGGAACTGTGGCTGAATGCCAGTCATTTTCATCCAACCCCACTTGACAACCTGGTTGCTCTGGTTTGCTTTGGCTGCAGTAAGTAGTGGTTGGGACAAATGAGTCTGATCAAAAGCATTTTTTGTGCATTGCATTAGGGCAGAACTGTCGTTAAGTAACATTGCATAGCTAAGCACCCAGCGTACCTATAGCATGCGAGACTGTATGGTTAGGCTCTTCAACTCACACGAGAGGGAGAGGGTCCCTTAAATGTCCCACGATTTTCCGACGGACCACCCAAATTCTGCCCACACCGGAAAAGACTTTGAATCCCTAAGATCTCTTAAGCTGGGATGTATCCTCTGGTAAACTAACATAAGTATTGAAAATGGCCATTTAGTTGACTTACCTGTTAAAACTGGTGATTTTCTATACTTATGTAAAAGTTTACCAGAGGATTTATATCAAGCCTCCACCCCTCCCAAGCAACTGTTGCAAATTCTCGAGTCGCTTCATGTCGTCCGGGAGTTGCAGCAACCTGGGGGTTGACCCCCGATGGCGTCCAAGAAGGCTTCAGGCAACACACAGAAGATAGCCATACTCTATGGACAAATATTATTAGATATTATTACCCTAAGGATCCATGTATGGAATATTTACCTACATTGGGATTATTTTAAATTACTTTAGGGGTCAATGTAGGTAAATATTCCATACATGGATCCTCTGGGTTAGAACATTGTTGGCAAACAAAAATATGGACAAACATTAGATGTCATAGGGGTCCGATAACCCAAGACACATCATATATGATAATCAAACATGCCAAAATATACCACCTTTATATATATATATATAATATACGTTTGCTCCAAAAAAACAGGTGAATAATTGTTCACGGTGTCACGGACATATCAATGATTGATTTTCCGTTGCCCTGTTTGATTGCCAAGCCCCCCCCCCAAAAAAAAAACTGCCATACCTAGTCTACTTTCCAGCCACGTGATGTGAGGCAAAGGGCCAAGTTAAGGAAGAACACCAAAACTTGCAATGAGACAGCAGCAGAACAATTGAAAACAAGGGAGATGAAACCAGGAGCAGCGAATGAAAACACACGCAAAGTGCCACAAGGACGGGCACCATAGGCAAAGTGCCACAATGACCAAGAACCGTGGGCAAGACCACCAGAACGGGAAAAACAATGGCCAGCGGCAAGCGCGAAGGCAAGCTGAAATAGCAAGAGGGGGGAAAAAAACAAGGAGGATGGCGCAATGAAACAGAAGGCAACAACCAAGGAGCAAAATACCAAAAAAAACAAGACAACCAAAACAACAGGACACACGCAAAAAAACATGCAAAATCGAAACACCAAAAAAAACACGAAACAATAGCAATTGCTCGCACATCCTCTGTGGCTCAGAAAATCTCATAAGCCACGTCCCGCCACAGCAGGCCCCGGCCCTGCCTGTTGTCTGCTAGGTCCAGTTCTTCAAGGGACTCCAGCATCACCAGCTGCTCTGGCAAACCTTCCAAGCGATTCTCCTCGGCCGGTGATTTTCTGTGTTCAAACAGTTTGGATTTTGACCTCTGATTTTGGGGCAGACTGTGGGCATGACGTTTTCAGCATTTCTTTTTTTGGGGTGGATAGTCCCAAAGTTTGGCATGGGACTTGTTGTTTTAGCATGAGAGGCCAATGAAAGACTGCGTTTACAATAGGATTTTGCTCCTCTTGGATGTGGCACATTTCAGGAGCCTCCAGTGGTTCGTAACACAGCTAAGAAAACTAGCCCATTTTTTGATGATTTACCTCTTCAACATATCTACAAATCAATGTGATTTGAATAGCTATGTTACTTTACCAGATGGCAATTCTTGCATATCACTGTTTGGCGCTATAGGAATTAAGACCGAGTCCAGCATCAACTCGAACCCTAACCAGCCCAAGTGTCCGCCAGGTTCAAGTGCCTCAAATTGCACATCCGACCTTGGCTCAAAAAAAATGCGGATGACCAATGGAGTTCTTGTATCCAGTTGTTGTTTGGGGTTACCAACCCTGTGAATTGGCCACGTCTCTGGATGAGCTTCGGGATGAGATCACAAAAGACATCCCTTGGAGAGGTGAAAATGCCCAAACAAGTACCAACAAAATAATGAACGATGCCTAGGCACCCAAGGAGGATGGAAGCTGCTGCAAATCACAGCGTTTCACCTGAAGCCTCCGAAGTTTTTGGAGTTTCAGGCAGGGAAGTCCGGTGAGCTTGGCTCCGCACAGCCTGCGATGCGACGACTTGAAGTGCCACATTGGAAAAAATGCTCCGCCAAAGAAAACATGGATGGTTGCGCTCCCCAAAATCTAAAATCGAAACGACAAAAATTAGGTTTGAAAGGTGATTTGGATATGGCATTTTGTTGTTCCGTGTCAACATGCGTTCCCTGTGATGTCCGCCCTGTCTGTCTGCGAGGCACTCAATGGTTTCACGATCATGAAGGTCCTGCCCCATGCGGAGTCTCAATTCCTCTGGGCCTCATGTCTTTGTTGATAAATCTAAGGTAGAAAGTCCAAAAACTTCAGATGTAAAATCTAGAGACACCTTTGCTTGAAGATATAGTTGTGAGATCTTGTGAGTTATGATTCGGTGGTAGAATCATGTAGAATCCCTTCATGTTCCTAATTATGTCCGACCTTCCCACTGTGTTTTCCTCACCATACGACATCGGAGCGCAGCAGGTCCTTCACATCTTTTACCCCAACAGCCTGCAGAAAGGCCGTTTCCAGTTCAGAGTCAGCCTGGGAGCCCCGGAATGGCCGGTTTTGTAACGACAGAGCAGGTTCCCATGTTGATGTCAACCGATGTCAACCTAAGAGAGCAAGTTCAGATTTGCATTCTGCTGCACCTAACATCAATGAACTACTTGGACTACTTGGTTCTCGCTAGTTGATCAAGTTCATTGTTCCAAAGAGCTGTTTGAATCATGAAAGTTCCTCAGGAGCAAGGGGTCGTCGCCAGAAAAATGATCCCAAGCCATCAATAAATTGACCCATAGATGCCATAGATGCCATGGCCACATACCTAGATCGCCATGTCAGCCCTAACCAGTTGGTACATGATATCCCTGTCTTTAAGTCAACCATCCATATATAGGTGAATGGAGCTGTTGCCACAATCTGTACATTGCATTGACATTTCAGGTCTTGCTTGGTCCAGCTGGAGTCCAACGCTAGCCAGGAACGTCCTCCAGTTGCTCCTCCGCCTCTTCCAAGGCATCAAAATCCATGGCGATCAACGGAGCCAAACCGTCTGCGGTGCATACGGTTCTTCTGCACTATTGAAATTCTGAGCAGAATAGCTAAGCACAGCTATAGCATCTGAGCATAGCATAGCATAGCCTGAAAAAGAACCCCAATTTTCAAAAAAAAAGCTGTCCATGAAAGATACGTTAAGCTCGCATGGTTGTGATGACACCTGTTGGTCTTCAGTAACCCCACTGGTAGAGCCGAAAGGCCGCAGCCAACGAAGAATCTCCATGTTCTGTTTGTGAAACACGGTTTCATGATGCTTCATGCACTTCAAATTGACACAAAAAGACATGAATCATCACAAATCTCATAAACAGAAATAAATAACATATTTGCACATATATTAATATATATATATATACATACGATTATGATATACGTAATGTGTGGCCGGGCTGTCGGGCTCCTTGTTCACGCCAGCTTCGATCTGCAAGAGAACTTGTTCCAAAACTCCGCCCAGCTCGTGCATCAAATGCCTCGGTCATTGGTCGTCATCCATCGGTATCCCCTGGGCTTGTCTCCAAGGCTTGGATGATTTGCGGGCCCGGGGGCCCTGTATAAAAAAATACCAGACATATTCCCCAAAAAGATTCCCTATAGATGGTAGATGGGACCCCATGAAAAGAAATGAAAACAAACAATCACCTTACACAAATCCAGGAACATTGAAAGTGCCTGATGGATTGATAAAATCTGAGAAATAGTAAGGCAAATAGTGTGAACGCTGATGTTTAATCCTCCAAGTTGGCAAGTCATCATCTCCCACAAGTACAACTGGAACCAAAAAAACACCATGAACCCTTCTCCCAAAACTTGACTTAGGAGGCTCTCTGCGAAGTTTTGCATGGCATGAACTGATCTACGCCCCAAAAAGGCACTGCAAATCCCAAATCTTTTCCCAGTTCAACTGCAGTGACCTGAGCTCATGGTGGTTCTTCTTCCTAACTTTCTGGGGTTTCGAAACTCAACAGTCCACATGCCTTAAACGGGCTACCACCCAAACAGCTTGAGTTTCAATGGGCTATATTGATGTTTCAATCCCGGCCTGAGGCCTGAAGAATATATAGGGATCACGATCCACATCGCGGGTAGGCCAGGCCACAAGAGGAGGTCCGATTCCTGCGACTCAATGCAGTCGTCATCCTCAAAATCGTCCAGTGGGAGGTCCGGCACCGGCGCCGCGTCCAAACTGATCACAGCACCTGAAAACGCTCTGCGGTTGAGGCGATAGGGTCATGACATGTGGATCAGAGCATATCTGAGAATATTTAGATAACACGTTAATGATGTTTTTTTTTTGGTGGGTTTTGTTGGCTTCAGATGGTATATTTGTGTTTCAAAACTTTAAGGGATGCCCTGGGCCCTCAATTTTTTTAAACCTTTGGTTGCACCATGTTTCACCACATTTTCACCATGATCAATTTGTTCCTTTCTGAGCCCAGCACCTTAAAACAAGTTAGATCTGCGGAAAAGCTTCCAAGGCAATAACTATAGGTCTATAATACACCCCAAATACAACCCCAAAATTGGAAAAGTATGGAAAAGTATGGGCAAAGTTATAAAGTTGTGGGGTAAAGCACATGTTTTTGTTGGTAGAGTGTGTAGGTAGTTCTATATCATACACATTCATAAACTAAATATCTGACAGGGTCTGATGTTCGATACTCGCAGATCCATGGCAATAGTTCACTGCCGCCAAGCAGCCAACCAGCACCCACCAGCAACAGCCAAACCTGGCCAGTTCTGCGAAAAGAATCATGAAATTTTCCAGCTGGCCATTGGCCGCAAATCCAGAACCAAATCAAAAACGGGTATCATCACGTATTAATCAAGTATCTTAATGATAATCGTACTAAGTAGGGAAACAATAATAACAACTATGCAACAACAAAAACGATATAAAACATTCTAGGAACAATAACAACAACAAATAAAATCATGGTTCAATTTATTCCGTGACCAGGGCCGCGGCCCAGGGTCCCAAGAAATCAATAACCCAGCTCTCGCGGTCCGTAGGCACCTCACTCCCACCATCAGAGTTGGTGGGGGACATCATGACGCAGCATGAGACGCAGCGTTGCAGCCATTCTCGGTCTTTTTGTGAGTTTTTTACCCATGAATACCCCAATTTATGGCTGTTTGAATGTGGAAATTTGTTCTTTTTGGTGAGATTTCCTTTGGATTTGATGCTTTTGATCCAATGGATTTTCCGACAAACGCAAAATACCCTCAAGAAGGCTTACTTTCAGCCAGGCATTCGAACAGCCAAACCATGGTTGCTTAGGCACCTCACCATGTTTAGGCACTTCACGATGTCAACACCTTCCCGGGCTTGACTACCTATAGATATGCAGCCCAACATTGATTAATGAGTGCTGTATAAAGAACGGCCACCATTGGACAATTTTCTTGGGTGTCTTTTTACTCTGCGTGGCACGGCGTACAATGCTTTTTTCAGCTTGAACCAGATATTGCGGTATGATATGGAAGGGCCGCGGCAAGCGTCGGTTGACCACGCCAAATCTGGGCCTACTACTTTACCAAAGCCGCCAGTTGTCCTCAATGATAATGGAAATAAACATCATGTTCGTATTCCTCAACTAAAAATGAAACAGTTTTTAAAAAGGGCTAAACATTGCCTAAGAATAATGCTTAAAATCATTGGCTTGAAGCCATTTCAGACTCCAGAAAATAGACACCTACAGTACAGCCTATAGTTGACTACAAAAGTTTGTTCAGCAAGCTCCCAGCACAAACCCCATAAGTCATGTACCCCGTCGTCAAAGAAAACCTGAGGATCAAGACATCTACCCAGGCTCCAACATGCTCCAGAGGCACACGGCCCTTGCTGCCAATCAAGGCATAACCTCAGGGATCAGAGAGGTGACCCCCAATGATAGCTGCTCCGCCCTTCATTGGGGGTCACCTTTTGAGGGGGTGGTTGAGTCCCATGCAGCCAGATTTCCAGTGAACAGGCTGATGACTTTTGATTTAAGCGCGGGTCCCTGATTGGTTTATGATCTCAATTCGCCTTATAAGAGCTGACACTAACCCCTCAAGAAGTCGCAAAAGGTCCTACCCCTGGCTGTTGAAAAAAACATGCCACCATTCACAGAAACCTTTATAAGCTCCCCCTAAAGGTGCCCCTTCAAACAAACAAGGCCAATTCTTTAAAATGAAATCAAGATGATGTTCTTTAGCCTATCCACCTTATCATGTTTCTTTTCAGCAATTTATTGGGTTTCCATGAAACATGTTCTTAAGTCGTCGCGCGCCTTGTTCGGGAGAGATCGCCGGGAAGAGAGTCGCTTGGATCTTGCTCAAGGGTTCCAGGTAAGCCTGGTAGGCCCACTAGGCCCATCAACGCCGTGGATAGTGAAGGTTTTGGGGGGGTGTCATCCCCATAGGATCCATGGTGCTGCTTATATGTTGTGCCATGGATCCCATCAATATACCCCTTGTATGTTAGCACATATACCAGCACCATGGATCCTATGGGATCTTTGAAGGGCCCCGATCACAACATCCTCACCCGCGTTGCGCAGGGCCGGTCCTGGTGTGACATCCCCAGCAAAGCCACCAGAATCACCTCGGTGCTGCGCGTCGCTTTGGCGCGTTCTTTGGCACCGGGGGGTGCAGATACAAACATTGAGCTGGGCACGGTGTGCGGGGGCAAATCATCCAGGTCCTACAGCACTTTTTTTGGGGAAAGTCGGTGCGTTGTTTCTCCAATGGATTGCTGGAAGGTAATTCTGCTGAGGTTCTTTCCAGCTATCTCTGAGGGAAAAAAATCGTGCAAAAACTTGGGCTGGATCTGTCGCGAATGACTTGGGAGCACTCCTCAATTCCCTTTTCAAGCCCTTAAAACCTGCCAAGAAATAACGAATTCTTGGAGACGTTGGATTTTTCTTGGCCACTCCCCTTTCTTTGGGATATGGAAAACTACAGCAAAATTTACGTTCAACAAATGGCCCATCTTAGATGGCCTGGAGCTGTCTGGCCGGATGGCAATACATATCCCTACTTGTGGCAACATATGATATATATATATATATGTGTGTGTGTTTATTTATATACATATTTATGATATGAAATGTATGCATATGTGAATATATGTGTTATGTATATATATATATAAATATAGCACCTTAAGGGTGTTTTCGCAACCTGAACAAAGAGCTATATACAAATATCAATACATATGATGTACATGTGTATTAAACTAGAAACACGGCCCTTGGACCACGCTCCAACACCAACATGGCTTTCCCCAGGGTCCTTCTCGAGGTCTTTTGCTGAAGCCTCTTGTGGGCCATAAGTTCGATTCAGCAAAACCTGCGGCGCGGATTAGGTGCCCCATCTCGAAGGAACTATCCCTGGGCCTTCTGAAGTTCGCATATGTTCTTTAAATGTTTAGCTTATACCCAGACCACAAACATACACAAATGCCTGATGCGTTGTATATATATATGTATGTATATTATGTATATGTACATGCATGTTACATATTAATTGCATCACATTCCCATAGGATCCATGTATGGAATATTTACCAACATTTACCCCATAAATGACCCAAATGCAGGTAAATATACCATACATGGATCCTATGGGATTTGTAAATGTATAATATATATATATATATATATAAGAGTAAACCTTAATTAAACATGTGTGCATGGCATAGCTTTATTTCACGTTCAAACTCTGTCATGGCCGTCGCACCTCAGTGCCATCTTTGGGGCCCAACGCCACGACATTCACCTGATGCCACGGCACCCCAAAAAGGTACCCTGCGGATCTGGCCGACCCACGAAGGAAGAAACAAACATGTTACCCTCTGGTAAACGTACAAAAAACTATGGAAAATGGCCATTTCTAGTGAGTTTTTCCAATAAAAATGGTGACTTTCCATAGTTATGTTAGTTTACCAGAGGGTAACTGGGTAACAATGTTGGTTTCTTTATTCTTTGGACCCATAGATTTTCACAGCTTGTGGTCTACCTACCCCTCTGAAAAATGTGAAAGTCAGTTGGGATTATTCTTCCCAATCTATGGAGAAAAAAACATGTTCCAAACCGCCAACCAGTTAATGTGGACATATAGGAAATTAGTAACAAAGAGTGAATTAGATATTCACATCCAGTTCAGTGTCAAACAGCTAGCTCCACAGGCATCAAAATAATCCTAGGCACCTACTCTGAACCTAAATGAACCTTAAAATCTGTGTGTCTTACACTGTGTCTTATGAATTCTACAAAGTCTTGGTGTGGTTCTGATCGGTTAGTTGAAGCGGACCATTTACAGTAGAAACATTTCTTTTACAAGCACAACCAGAAGTGGGATGAGAAGAAACTGGCCTATTACTGGCCTTTCCGGGATCCATCTGCCTCATTCTACCGACGAAAAACATCATCTATGATGATGTCGGCCACTGAGGGCGTACGGAGAGAAGGTATTACCTAAATTGGTCTGAAAATGGGGCGGCTCCCAATTCCAAGAAATTTCTAAATTGCACTAAAAAGCATCATTCTCCATGACAAGTGTCACGAATTCGGGGTAGATGTCAGGTAAATCCGACTAAAACGCCAGCTCTCTTCCCGCTGGTCTGGGCTCCCAAACTCCCCGGCGCGGCACGAAGCCTCATGGGAGAATCAAAAAATGGCCTTCTTACATCTTCTTAGAGTCACTTGACTAGAGACATCTGGGTGCATTTGAGGAAGCATTGCATACCCAAAGTCTCCCAAAGTGATGGAGGAATTCAGTGTGGAAACTGGGCTTCTGCAAAACACGTCATCCCTGCAACACGTGGATAGAAATCGAGATTGAAAGAGCAGATTCCGATGTGCTCTGGCGTGGTTCACACAGGTCCGGAAAAAATCTATAAGGGTCAATATGCTACCTGCTTGTTTTTTCTACTAAAGATTCATTCAGCATAATGCTCATAATAAATTTGCACTCATGTTATTTTAGATAGCATTCTATCTGCTAGCAAGTCATTCGAACAACAAAATCTGGCTGATCGATTGATCGATGAAATCCAGCACCATGTGATCGATGGAATGTTTTTGAATGAATTACCCTCTGGTTATTTAACATAGCCATCGAAAATGGCCCATTTATAGATGGTTTACCTATGAAAAATGGTGATTTTTCATGGCTATGTTAAATAACCAGATGGTATATACAACTGGTTGGTAGTTTCAGCCCCTCTGAAAAATATGAAAGTCAGTTGGGATGAGAGTTCCCAATATGTGGGGAAAAAAAAATCCAAACCACCAACCAAACAAGGTACGGAGAGGTTCCAACTACACTAATTAATTAATTATATGACCGGGCAAAGCGTGACGATAAACCGCAAAGGTCAGCGGCCTGAAGGCACAATGATTCACAATGGAGCAAACATTGGCCCATGGCCCATGCCAGTGCAATATGGGACTCCCAAAAACAACGAGTTTTCCAAATTGAAACAAACAAAACATTCAAACAGATGGTCTATGAAGTGACCATGGTTGACATTTGTGGGCCCCCAATCTTTCCAACACACCTAGTTTCATCATGCTCCATCCTTCAATCTGATCCGGTAAGCATTGGTAAGCGCCATAAATCCCAAGTTCATCACCCATTTTAACTGCTCCCCGAGGTGCGAAAAATGGGCAAGTTGTCGGTGAGGATTCGAACTTGCCCTGCATCCTCGGTGGCGATAAGGGTCCAATGGTTTGGTCTCAGGAAAATGTTCCAAGGAAACTAGGGAAACCCCCATGAAACCCCTAGATTTCATATAGGAAAAACCAAGAAAAACCCATGGTTTCCGGTGAAGATCCGCCGTTCGAACTGGAAGGGCCATATGACCGCCAGGAGGGTCGCCTTTCCAGTGTGTCACTAAATAACTAGAGCTTTCATCCCATACACCAACCAGCTACGGATAGTTGACACCACCAACCAGCCAAACGTTGGTCTCCCTCTCCATCGGCATTCTTTGGCTGAACCCCCCCAAGTCTATCAATTGTTTGATTGCCAAATCCACCAAAAACATCCAGGTTAAAGCTGTCCATTTGTCTGATCAACTTAATGTGCCAAACTCAAAAGTTCGGCCGTTCGGGGTTAGGTATCCCAATCCAAATCCATGAATATCCCCAATATCCCAATTTATAACTCTTCATTACACTTAATTCCCTGGGAAAATATCTGAGATTGATAATAATTGGTACCCTCCAGACAAGGATCAGAAAAGTACCTGGGCAAACCGTCATAATTCACTTATCTGAAATCAGGCCTTTTTTAACTTCTGCGATGATTCCCCTTACCCTCTGGTAATTTAACAGTTTGCTATTGAACATGGCTCATTATAGTTGATTTAATTTACCGGCATTAAAAAATGGTGGATCTTTCCACAGTTTTTTGTACGTTTACCCTCTGGTAATTTAACATAGCTATGGAAAATCACCATTTCTAATGGGAAAATCCACTAGAAATGGCCATTATCAATAGTTTTTTGTATGTTTACCAAAGGGTATTAAAACGATGATTCCACTGGGGTTGATTTCGTGAAGTCTTAACCAAGGCGCCCATGGATCCGCCGTGCCAACGCTGATGACCCTGGCAGTCATGCAGGCCTTAGGCGAACGTAGCGAAGTTCATAGCAACTCAGGATTTCCATGGGAAAACCATTGAGAAGTGGAGTCTGAATGGATGTTTATAGCTGGGAAAATCCACTATAAATTGATTTTTTTTTCACGAGAACTTCGTCGAACTTTTCCATGGAGGATGTTCCCTCGGCTATCTTTGATCACCATAGAATCAGTTGTTTTTCCTGCGGCGAATTCTATGGTGTATGAGAGGCATATGTTCTAAAACTATACCGTTACTAGCGATGCATAACTTATTACCAGTTTATAACTGCGGGGCAAACTTGTGGTGGTCAATTGTTGAGATCATCTTAAAAAGAAAGTGGGCAATCACCAACTTTTTTGAAAAAAACAAATCTAAAGTTACATGGGCTAGATGTGGCTAACCATTTACTAACTGGGATGCACCGGTGAAACCAATCTGGTTAAATAAAGATGCAACATTTCCAGAACTCCGGTGATGCGCTGGGAATTGTGCCTCAAAAAGAGGTCGAATTCAATAGCTTGGGGTTCTGAAAGAGCCATCGGAATGGGCGTTGGAACGTTACCCAAGTTTTGGGTCAGAGTTACAGGGGTGCTAAAAGGCATTTGTACATATATGCATATATATATATAAATTAATATACATATTATGTTTTAATATATATATATCTCTCTCTCTCTCTCCCCCTCTATCTATCTTTCTGTCTGTCTATCTATCTATTTATCTATCTCTCTCTCTCTCTATAATTAAATTATGCTACATATGTAATTAATTACATATATTTCCTTTTTTGGCTATTTTCAGGATGTAATATAGGTTAGTCACTCCTAGTTTCCGGACTTCCATTTTTTCTACCTATCTGGGGCTTGCAATGATGTAAAAGCAGATGGTTCATCATAATTTTCCCTATATACTAAGCCGCTGCCCATTGTGGCTATCCCCGTCTTCAGACACACCCAAAAATCATCATTGTTGCTGACTAATATCCCATGAAATACTTCCATTATAATCCCATTGTATCCTCATGATATCCCCATTCCATCATTATATTCAGGATATTCAATTTGTACATATATATATAATTATATATATACATGAATTATAGTCCCATTATATCATGTTCAATCCCCATTTGATCCCTTTATGTACCCACTCTCTTCCGCCTGCGCTTCATCTCCGGCGCAAGGTGACCCGAACAGCAGTGGAAGAACCTCTGGTCGAAAGTGGGGGATGGTCGTTGTTACCATTGAGGTTGGTCTTGGGCAACCCGCAACCCCCAAGAAATCTAAGAAGTGAATTTGTTCAGGAAACAGCATATTGGAACTCTTTTTTTACAAAAGGTGCTGGGAAAAAGTCGGTGTCTTGTCTTTTTGTTGGAAAATTTAACTGCAGTGCAGTGCCTATGGAACAATCAGTCCAACTACCCACCCAAGGTCTGCCAATGGGGTGATTGGGGGCCCCACATGGGTCACAATGTCGACAACAGACAATGCTACTCATGATCCATGAAGAACTACCAATGAAAAATGAAAAAAGGATAATGAACAAAAAGATGAGCTGTTGATGTTTTCCTTTGTTTTTTTTGATTTTATAGTGCCTCGGGTCCCTTAGGCCTGTGTTTCACATCCGGCCCCGAGCCAAGTAGCCAACAGCCATCTCCGCATCGGCACGGCTCAGTCTTGGCGCACAAGCCGTCGGCAAATCATGGCGAAACTTGGATAGGAAGCACAGAATAGGTTTCATTTTTAGCTGGCTAGCAGCGTCTGTACATACATATTTGCATATTGCGTGAATATATGTCGATATGTCCCATTCATTTTTTGCCAATCACTTTGATCGTTAAACTGCATAACCAGATTACCCAAAGATATTGCGTGATATATTATGATATATTGACATATTACGAATATATAACACACCTCCCTAACATGCAATATAATATATTTATTATTTATATATAATGTATAATAGTATATATGCAATCTTTTGGATAGGGGCACCATGTAAGCTCGGATGCGGGAGCCATGTCCAAGAAACATGGCTATTACATGGCTTCTAATGAATGTGAGGACGACAACAACTTCAAACAACTTGAGCTGAAAATAAGCCACACATGCAAAGCAAACGTCGAAGCTGCACAAAGATGCAGAAATAATAGAAATGCTGCTTGGGAAGCCAGCTGCAATCAATACAAAATGGCTGACTTCTGCGTATCCTTTTGGCTGCTGTTGCTTCAAAGTCTGCCAGCCTAGAGAAAGTCATCCCCCTAAAACCGGCCCAAAACCGATGAGGGCACCCCAACAAAACAACTTCCGTAAAAAAAAAAGAACAAGCTTTCTTGGAGGTGTTTATCACCAAAGCAGGGGGAACGGGAAGGGATTGGGCTTCGGGTCCGCGCTCCGCCCTAAAATTCTGCGCCACGGGCCACCTTGGGCCCAGCCACTTAACCAATTTCGATGATCTGTCGATTTTTGTTCTGCTGCCTGCGGAGCCACTTCCTAGGCCCACATTTGGTGCAACGGCCGATGCCGGTTGTGCTTTTTTGGTCAAGATCGCGCGTGACAAGGCATGAACGATCAAAATCTGGCTATATCATGCACTAGAAAGACAACGTAACATACAACATCATACGACATCCTATAACAATAAACCATATGAAATATAGTTCACCAAAGGATCTTAAAACACAAAAAACACAAAAAACATCACCAATTTGCTCGCCAAGTCCAACAGCATAGCATAGTCTGCTGAGGCCAAGCATCTGGTACCATTCCTCTTGTTTGTAGTCCTTAGGAGGTTTCACAATCAGGACCTGTAAGTTTGCATACAGCAAGTCCAACTCATATGGAAGTTTCCTAAAGGAGGGATACCCCCCAAAATATGCATATTAGGATCTTCCATGATAAACCATTCATTTTGGGGTACCCCCGTGTACTCCCCATATTAGGAAACCTCAGCTTGCTGGCTGCATATTCTGCATTGCGTACAAGAAAACTGTGAGCTTCTGGCTTCCTTCGAAGTTTCAGCCACCTTCTCGCCGCCCGGAAGGATCATGGCGTCTCTCCAGTAGCCTTTCAAATCCTCCTCCGAGTACTCGCCTTAGGAAACTACGCTGTAGTGCTTGAGTTTTGGCATCATTTTCGCATATACTTTGGAACCCTCCCTTAATTGTTTCTGCAATGTCACCTCACATGTTTGGTGCTTTCAAAACCTTGGGTGCATATGAAAAACCATCCGGATCATCACACCAGGAACTGCTGGCGAATCTGCAGTTCTATCGCCAGCATTTCGTTAACTTACAAAAAGTTGGTAAACAAAACAATCTTTTTTTGGGTTGAGTTTGCTCGCCATTTTTTGGTATAAAATGGAGGCCCCCTGCGCACGCGACCCAACCAAAAAACAAATTCAAAGTTAAAGTCATCTACTGAATTCGTTAAACAATCTCCCGTCTATATCATTTATGCTTGGCAACCTGCCAATTTTTGACACCAAGCAGTCACAATAGCCAAGGCTCCTTTGTACGCCTCTTGGAGTTCCGAAAAGGTATACGTCTTGCCATCATCCGGACACACCCTCTGCTCCTCAACACATGGGACACCCCAACAAACATATGAAATTCAAAGAGGACAATTGGCACCTCCCCCAATGGCTAATCTTGGATGACATTCCCGGCATATTTTTTTCAAAAAAGAAACCTAATCATAATTAATCCGGATTTGTAGATGCTTTGCCTATCTTTCCATAGTTAAGTTAATTCTTATCAAAGGGCACCTCCCCACCAGCATAAAATGTCCAAGCCTCGGATGGATCAATGGTCTCGGCCGCCTGCCAACGCAGCCAAGCCGGGTAGCTATTCATCCGGCAATTTACCATGGTAGACTCTAGCATAGCAAAGCTGACAACAAACAGTTCGTGATTTTTTCGAGAAACCGTGATGTTTAGATGGCTAGTTGGTGCTTCACCCCAGTTAGTCAGTGGGTTATAACCTCCGTTCTAAAACCGAGTTGAGCAATTCATCCAACATCATCGGGTGCCCCATGAATCCAATGGTTCATCATCCTTTCCGTGGAAAAACTGCGCAATGCCCGTCTTCAGATACCCATGGGTTGACAAATTAATAGCCCCCACGGTCCGTCGAACCGCAGCGCAGCCCGGCCTCTGCCGCCGACGCTGAGGACGCCGACGCCGCGTCGGGCCGCAAAGGCGCCGCAGACGGTGGAGCGGAAGAAGCGGCTGCCGGCGGGGCACCTGTGGCCATTTTGTGTGGGAAAAAATGATGGGAAGTACCAACTAACCCTCGAAATACACGGAAGAAATGGGAAAAGTACCAATAGGGTAAAACAGCATTATTTTACTGTGTGTTTGAGAGACACTCAGGCTGCGTAATGCTAGGTGTTACCCCTATAGCTGCCAACGACAACGACAACAACAACAACAACAACAACAACGACAACGGGTGTTTCCGATGTACAGGTGGTACACCAAAATGGCTGAGGAACATTATCATTATTTTAGAGGTACTTAGAGGGTCTATATAGGTAGATTAACTTAGAATGCTATTGTGTTGAAAGAAACCCTAAAGGGGTTGTTTCTTATTGTTTCTTGGGCTATCTATCTATCTATCTATATCTATCTATAGATAGGGTGCTGTTTTATTGTTTGCACAAGTCATCAGTTATGCAATGGATATGCCAACCACGATGGAATTCCGGATGACTTGAGGTGGAACTGCCCACTGCACATGGTTTCATTTCTGGGATTGTTCAAATTCAAACAGCCTAACATCAATTGGTGTAAACATATCCAACCAAGCAAAAATCACGGTGTCTATGCATGTCTATGCACAAAAACTGTAACTGTCATCGGCGTCTTAGGACCTTGAGCAAGACCCAGCACAAGCTTCATGGGGCCGACCCCAACTAACAGTAACTGAAAGACCTGCGAGGCTATCCGTGGATCATGTCAACATTTTCCAGCGCCTATCTCCACTGTATGGCTGGGCTGATTGCGCTGTCGCCGCAGCCACTTCTGGTACCACTCTTCATTCTCATGGGCGTGCAATGGTTGATCCTGACAGCGGGAATATCTCAAAAAGAAGCTGTGACGGACTGGTGTTCCTGTATCCACTGCATATTTGGTGCACACATACCATCAAAATCATCATCTCTGTCGTTTTGAAGATCTTGGAGGATATTTTATTTCAGATCGCAATTGAGAAAGATCTGGCCCGTGCAGATCGAACATCAGTACCACCAAAGATTTGTTCTTGCGAAGTGAAGACCATAAAAAGGTCCAGGAATACATTTACCACTATTCAACCACTATTTTAGACATGGATTTTGTACTTGTCTGCATCTTTTTGGGGGGCGCCTTTACATAATATACCACGTGGCGCCCCCCAATTACCATCAACAGGAACACAGTGGAACATAGTGTAACCATGGGGCACCACCTTGTACAAGCATCTTTTAGTCAAGTAGCTAAGTCTTACCACCGGTAGGGAACTACCATCTGGTTATTTAACATAGCGAACTGGAAAATCCCAACCATAAATGGAGGTTTAGTTTGCTGGGAACATCATCTATTTCTATGGGCCATCTATACCATGGCCATGTTAAATGTTCCAAACCACCAACGAGATATGCCAACCAGGTATGACTCAGATCTGTTTAGAGTCTTTTAGTCAAGTAGCTATATAAGTCTTACCACCTGTAGGGAACTAAACCAACTGTAACTGTCCAGAGTGGCGCTGACGCCTCAACTGGAGCTGCGCTGGGGCTCGCCTCCTGCAGCTTGGGTCTGGGGTCTGGTGACCCTCTCAGAAAGGCCTCACTTGCAATAGTTTCACTGGGATGCCATCGATAAATCATAGATAAATCATATAGGTAAATCATAGATAAATCATAGATAAATCATATAGGTAAATCATAGATAAATCATAGATAAATCATATAGGTAAATCATAGATAAATCATAGATAAATCATAGGTAAACCATAGGTAAATCATAGGTAAATCATGGTAAATTCATCCAAACCATCCAACCCTAAAAAGAAACACATCGGTGAAAAACTGTGTAGATTTTCCATGGGATAGATTCGGAATATGCGTCAATTCCATGGGACCTAATGGGATTTTTCTGGGATTTTTCATCACCATCATGGAAATCTCAGCTTCCTAACTCCCAATGTGCCTGTTGAAGCCCGTCTTCCCAGAGCGGGGCGGGTGGGTTATTTTCCCAGTCATTATGGTCATGTCATAGGCAACTGGACCCATCCCCACCAAAACCCATCCAAAAAAAACCAGACTTTCCCACCTCCAGGGTGGGTTGCTCAGGAATACTTGGCAGTCGGATGTTGCCACCTGACTCGCCTAAGAAGGGCTCAGGCGGCCCCGGAAGCGGCTCCTGCAAGGCAAAATCAACCGAAAATGCTGCTGTTATACCACGTGTCTGCTGGCATCTATGGGGGGTTCCTGCGAAGTGTCCCTTCAATCATCATGATCAAGAATATTGGGACATATTATGGATGGATATGGAGGGATTGCGTATTATGGATGGATGAGACTGGCCACTTACGTTGGGAAGATCATGGCAACAAGGGCTTGCCTCGTGCTCCCGCTGCTCTGCAGTCATTTCAGCAGCAAATGCGCGGACGCCCTGGAGGTGATTTGGATCAACTGGTCTTACTCCCCAATTGATCACTCAGATTTGTGGGACCAACAGTTTTGCCTCTTACCAGTAGGCAGGTTGATTCAAAACTTTGGCAATCTGGTGTCAAAACCCGAAAGAACTGTGTGAAAAGCCTGGTTCTGCTCCGTGGTACTTTCCAGCTCGTCTTCCACAGCCGGGGCCTCCGGCTCCCATCTTTCTCGTTCTTCGCGCCCCGCTTCCGGAACTTCAGAGTTGTGTGACCACCAGCCCTGCCCCTCTCGTTGGTTCCACCATTGCCCTTGTGCATCCCTCTCTTGCCACCAGTTCCATCGCCCCGGTTCCGGTTCCTTCCAGCCACGGTCACGGTCCCAGCTCCAGCCATCATTACGCCGCCAGGAGTCACCAGACCAGCCCCCCCAGCCCCAGTTACCCCACCCCCAGCCACGGTCCCAGCCGCCCCATCCACCCCAGCCCCAAGCGCTTTTCCAGCTCCAAGGTCTCCAACGATCCCAACCATCCCAGCTCCAACCCCAACTTGGCCGGGACCATCCTTGGTTCCCCCAGTCTCTGGTCTCGGCATCTGCATTGGAGGCATCATCCTTGTGGCTCGGGCTTCGAACATTGCTTGGGATGTCCTCCTCTGGTGGGCTTTCCCAGGCTTCCTCTTGTGGCCGGGTCCATTGGCCTGCCGGTCTGCTGGCATCAGATCTTGTGTTCAAAAAGAACCATCAAGATGCAGTTGGAAAAACAGCAAGCCGAGCCTTTCCAATAGGCCTCGCATCAAGTTGAACAAACCGGTGATATGGGTGTCTCTGAAATGGGGTGCCCCCCACATTTGATGCTTAATCATGCTTTATCATCATCTTTCTCATCAAATAGCGATACTTCTAGGCCAAATGCCCCATTGTCAGACAAACCCATATTATGGGGATAAAAGAGAATCAAAAGCAGTTGCACCCCGCCGCCTGTCCCCACCAATCTGGAGTTGAAGTCCATTGAGCGTCTGGCGGACTAGGAGACCCGGAAGAGAGTAGACCGCAGTTGGATAAATCAATAGGAACTGTAAGGGTGGGGCCAGTTTTTCTCCACGTCTTGGAAACTTCAATTTTCCAAAGGGTTTGGAGGAACCTGGCAAATCTGGCAATAGTTTTTGCAGGAAGAGTCAGCAACAACTAGACTTACATCCTGCATCATCCTGCATACCGTGGGGAAGGGCATGGTTTCTCCTGTTTTCCTTTGGCAAAAGCTGGAAAAAAAACTCTGCTTGGATGTGCGGCCTATTTAGCAAGTGGTTGATCAAATCCACATATTAACAATATATTAACCATATGTAACCCATATAATAACCATGTAATAACCCTGATATAACCCATATAATCCCAAAAATAAGTGGGCATATTCCATATACTTGGGGGGATACAGGGACTATGGCTGCATTTACTCAGTGGGATGGGCCGTGTCCCACGTGTGGGCCATCCGATGGCCACGCACCGCACTGTTCCTCCAGTGATGTTTGCTGTTTGTTGGTGTATGACATCCATTGGTCGTAGAGATATATCAATGATATAGCTATGAAGTAGAAATAGATCAACAATATAGCTATAGCAGCTATGAAGTAGAGATTAATATCAATGATATAGCTATGAAGTAGAGATTAATATCTGATATATCATATCAATGATATAGCCACCATGGTTTCGATAGTTAACTTCGTGATAAACCCAATTTTTCTCATCCCCATGGGATCACCTTCCGGTGATTTTCTCACCACCGATGGCCGGATATGGCCAGATGGCCTTCCGAAGCCATTGAAGCCATGGAACTGGTGAAAAGCTAAGTGTCACCAGCTGAGACTCTATGATCCCATTAGCCAATGAGTAGACACACATCTGAAAAGTTTAATCTATACAAGTCTAAAAAGAGATATGCAGTATAGATTGATATGATATCATAGAGATGTAGCATCTAGACATGTTATGATATTTTGATATGAAGCCGATCTGATGTCATCTTATATCACTGTCGGGTAGACGTCTTTATTTGAAAGAAACGATGACAAGTTGCCATCTCATGGACGATGCAACGTATGTGTTGGCTGCTAGCAGAAATTGTTCATGTCTAGATCTTTAGTTGACCAAAACATATATTGGCCTCAATGGTGTGATCCTTCTTACCACGATTCATTTTTGTATGAGTTGTATGTGTACTTTCAGGGTCAAGGTAGATGTGCATGGTCGTTGAATGCTGCGCACTAGGCGGGCACTTGACAGATCAAATGGCATCCACGGTGAACCTTGCAGGGCAATGATCCAAGCAGGTGGGGGATCCTCGGCATAATCTCAATGTGAGTGAATCAAAATAGGCTTAATCATTATATAATCAATGTCACCAATTTGTGGACTGATGCACAAACAAGCTCGAAATAGCCAAGTTTTGAGTTCCATGTTCTCCCCAAATGTCTTGAATCAAAAGTGATGAAGGGGGTCTTCACAGTCGTATTGTGTTGTATTCACATCAAATACATGTTTTTTAACTGGTTGGTGGTATACCTACCCATTTGAAAAATATGAGCTCGTCAGTTGGGATTATGACATTCCCAATATATGGAAAGTCATAAGGTTCCATGGTTCCAAACCACCAACCAGTTAAGAAACATGTGCACCGATGTCGCACCGCATATTTTCATCTCGGCCTCAACCCCAGCATCCTGGCACACTTTCTGGCAGAGAAATCCTCCTGATGATGGGAAAATATGGCATGTGTCTGGGCAAAGTATAACGACAATTCACCAACCTGAAATAAGGTATTGGGATAATTTGGGATAAGGCTGGATTGGGATAATTCATGATAATTCCCCCTTCTAACTGGAATTATAACAATCCCTCACTGGAAATAAGGCCTCACATGGGGATAATTCCCCCTTCTAACCATGATTCCAGTGAGGTCACAGTGAAGTCGACAATGACTTAACCCAGATTTGTCATAAATTAACGGCATGTCAAAAAAAATGAGTTGCACAATTGCAAACTCCTGAAGAAAAACAACGCCTATACACTTGACAATGGGGCCTTTTGCCAAATTATACAACACATTGGGCAAATTTGATGCAACAGGCCAAACAGGAACGAACGGAACGGTGGTCAATGGTGGTCATATCATGCATAGAAACCCAAAGAACACCCCTGAAAAACCATCCCGAAGTGAAACTCCGGGTCACCCTTCAAGACAGTTGGAGGGGACCACCATGGATCCCAAACCGTCCAAGACGCCGTCCTGAGAGCCATCTGTCCGCAAAACCCAGAAGCAACGACTGGGTTTGTGATGGTTGGGCGGGGCCCAGTCAACCTGGCACCGCATGCCATCCACATCCACAGTCACTCCGAGGTGCATCCCAGTGGGTCAGTGGGGAACAACATGGAACAACCTCATGTCCTATCAAACAGATATAGGTCTTCCATGTCTGACTACATTTTAATTGGTGATAAATTCAACAGCAAACTAACAAGGATGCCAAAAAAAGGAACACACGCCTTTGAATGTGACACTTGGAACTGCTGGCAAAATATGCATTGTTTTGGGGCACTGTGCTTCCCAGGAGTTTACTGCAAATCTGTATGAAAAATCGAAGGCAGCCATGTAGTGCGCAAACTCCGCGTGTCACTTCCCATGGCATGTGCATACAGTAAACCGCAGATGAACTCATATCTTTCTCCACAAGGATAATTGTCAATAATATACATTTAGCTTCTTATATATATATAGATAGATATGTATATATATATTATTAATATATAAATATAATACATTAAAATACCATCTCATGGAAACAAAATATACTGTATATATATATAGATATATCTATATGTGTGTGTTATAAGTTGTTATGTACTATAAGCATCTATAAGCACGAACAAATCTGCACACTGAAAACATGAAAAACACACACGTTTATCTACAGTATACACAAACGTACGTACAACATCTTACAAAACGTGGTGCACTACGTACACAGTCTACAATCTAAGCATGAAACATTTACTGTACCATCATTCAACAATAAAAATACAGTAACACGCGGTAAACCCAAGGCCGCAAAAACACGTAGAGTCATGCGGAGTCATGTCAAGTTGATGGGTGTGGGGCACCTTGATGCCTTGAAGCCCAGGACCAATTTTTTCCTTCGCTGCAGGGTGATACTGCAAGAGCTCCTGACAGAGAAGGCTGGATCAGGGACAGCGGAAGGTGGCATCATGTGGCATCAGTCTACCCTCTGGTTGTCAAAATAACTATTGAAAATGGCCATAGAAATAGTGGATTTTCCCATTAAAAATGGTGATTTTCCATAGCTATGTTAGTTTACCAGAGGGTATCCCAAAATTGCAATTTCAACTGTCAACATTTGCGCAATCACCACAAATCACCACAGCATCAGAGCATCACAACGTTACAGCATTGCAGCATTCTGACATTGCATGACATTGCATGACATTGCAAGTTTTCAGCGACATATCATGACAATGCAATCGCACACAGTAAAAATAATGGCAAAACCGCAAGCGCAGCCACAGCGACAACCACAACTATAACCAGAAATCTATAGTGTCAGTGGTGTCGCCAAGCAAGCACTTAAGGGAATCTTCACTGCCACAGTGGAACCACGTATATACACCCTGGAAAAGTACCATAGACCCACGAACAACAACTGACTGACACATGTTTGATTTTTGTTGAAAAAGGGTTTGACTTGAAACCACGGGAATTTGGAGGGGATTCCATGTTGGCCTTCCTTGCATGTTTGCTTGTAGTTTGGGCAATGGGTTTTCGAATCACTGGCGACTTTAGCCGGCCGTCGCCTTAATCACTTCGAGGTTGTCCCCTTGAAGCTCCTGGCTGGTATGTTGAACTCGTTGGGCTTGGCCCAACGAATTTAAACCTCTAAAAATCTTTAAGGCAGCGACACCGTTTCATGATTTACGGTGTGTGTGTGTGTGTCTGTCTGTCTGTGTGCGTGTGTGAAACCATCACGCACCTTGGCTTGAAACGACGGCGCTCATCCTTAATTCAATGTTTATAAGTCAAAAAGTAATATTCATGAGAATCATGATGGAAATGTGGATGGGATGACGCATCAATCAAAGTAGGGGAACACCCAGGTAGTCACATGGAAGCACCTGGAGGCGCAAACAAATCATGACCTGCGCCTGCGCCCGTGCGTCAAAAAAAAAAACACATTTTAGGAGTACTGGATGCATACGATCATACTGGCATTCTGTGTGCAAAAGGCATGCCGTTCACCATTTTTCCCACCCCGCCAAATCTACAGTTCTTATTTCATTTGTTCATGTCACGAAGAGTGGAAACGTGACTTGTGGCCACCAAAAATTGCCAAAATTTTGAGCTATATTTCATTATATTTCCACACTGGGATAATTACTCATTTCAAAAAAACAACCACTGCTATGCTGCATTCGAACCCATCAAATTACGTGTGTGAGCCTTACTGTCCGAACATTCACCTATCACCAAGCCAAAGGACGCCTCTCCAAGTGGGGCCTTGAGTGAAAGAGCAGGGCTGTGAGGACCCGCTCCGCAACTCACCACAACCCATGGGTTTCATGGAACCAATTTCTGCGAATTCTACGCGCTATTCAAAGCAGTTGCGGTTTGCTGAGTGGGTGGCAGAGTGCAGCACGTCACGCCATTGGTTCAAAAGTTCAGCTCTTGGAGAATCAACGACACCTTTCGGGATGCATCAGTTCGTTCCAGGTGGCGAATAGATACTTCTGCGAAACGCGATGTTCGTGGACTAAGATCACTATAGGGTGTTTTACGGTTGACCTACTGGCAATGCCTCCCCCCGAAAATAAACAAATCATGTTGTTAAATAGACATTCCTCTGGCATGGTCGAAAACCAACGTGGGATGGCAGATTTAAATGGGACGCCATTGCATGCGAGTTCTTTAACTTCTCCCTGCTTCCATCTAGGTGCCCTGCCTTTGCCACCAGGTGCTCCAGTGAAAGTTTGCCTGATTAGTTGCAAATTCCACGCCACGAATGATGTAACGAACTGACAGTGACATGGGGCATATTTTTCAAGATTCTCCCCACTGGCCGGTTATAACAGTTTGTTTTATTTTTTTCCATGCTAAGTACTTTAACCGAAATATGAAACACATGCCAATACAAAAATCAATGACGCTTTGTATGCCAAACAAACACGCCAACACATGGGTCAGTTTCCGTGTCAAACAAATGTCAAAACAAACATATGCTAGGAATAGCTGTAATCCCTTCCTCCTAATACTAAACGTCCCCCTAATACTAAAAACAGGCATCCATCTCCAATTTCCGAAAATTTCAGTTTGGCCAATTTGACTTTTAATTGATCCCCTTTAAAAAAC
>Ga0126342_10000016_pt1 | contig 74213 bp, 71 predicted proteins | sample Cyp1metagenome_FD_92528 | JGI IMG/M metagenome (GOLD analysis project Ga0126342, IMG submission 92528) | Coral microbial communities from Lord Howe Island, Old Settlement Bay, Australia - Cyphastrea 1 metagenome | ecosystem: Host-associated > Invertebrates > Cnidaria > Coral ...
GTTTAGCCTAAACCTTTAGTAACCAGGGTAAAATATATAAGGGCTATAGAAGTTAGAAATGATTGGCAGCTGTTGTAAACCTTTGCAAGCTACTTATAAATTACTCTAACCTAGTTGTAAATAACTTACAATGTGGTTATCCATTGCATAAAGGTTAGCAAACCCGCGGGCCATCCAAGTAGGTACCTCCAATTTAGGTTCCTGAAATGGCCATTGATTTTGAGGCAATTCCAGCTGCACCCACTTCGCAGCAGGTTCAATTGCAAGAACTGCGGCAGATGCTGAACGATGTGCGCGAGACGACGCCCGAGGAGATGCGACAAATTCGCCAGGCCTCCAACGTTCGCCCGGAGCCAATGGCGACTGCAGATGCCGTGGATGGCGTGGTTCAGGAGCGAAGCTATGGGCTTTTGAGGCGATGGGCTTTGGAGGAAGCTACCCTCTGGTTATGACGTTCACAGTTCGCCATGGTTTTTCGATGGCCCTAATTGAAATAGATGGTTTACCGTTCTTAAAAATGGTGATTTTCCATGGCTATGTTGAAATAACCAGATGGTATCCATTCAAGGGCTGGATGAATGTGGATGTAAACAGGGTGTGGTGTGGCCATCTTGCGGATGTTTTTTTTTGGTGAGAAATCCTACTGTAATAAATATGTTATGACCCCTAACTGAGTGATACCACGTGAGCCACGCTATTAACCCCTTATGTATCTATTGCAACCGGGCGGTCATAAGGATCTATTAACCCCTTGCAACCGGGCGGTCATAAGGATCCGCGTAAGCCAAAACCACCGTCGCGCAAGTGCCGCGGAAGCCTTGCGGAAGCCGAATATCCTCGGCGGCGTAAACAACGTGTAAGCTGTGCATAAGCAGATCCTTACAAGTTTTTGAAATCTTTTGAATCTATCAAGTTTTTTAGCCCGGCTCGTCTGTGACTGGGTAAACACATGTTACCATTCCACTTACCAAGTTCAACTATATAGTTGCTACTTCAGTGAGGTACTCCTCCAAGTACCGAACCCAATCCGGTAGGAGTTGCATGATGCCATTGGAAGAAACGTTCGCTTGGCTCAGACCTCAGATTCCAGTGGTGCCATGGTGGATGAAACATAGCAACGGAAAGCCCTCATCTAATTCGATGATTTTTTATATGAATTTATGGGCTATCAACCTTCATTTATGCCGGCGTTCCATGGATTTCCCATTGCGATGTTTGATCCATGGATTTGAAAGTTGAAGATTGCAAGGCACGTCGCGAGGCTGTTTTGGAAGCCTACTGCGAGGCGTGGCGTTTGTCATGCTTGTCATGTTTAAGTCCTTTTCGGAGAGAAATTCTCAACTCTTGTCATGTTTGCCCTTTTCAAAGGAGAGAAATTCTCGATTGACTCTTGGTTTTTCTATGATTCTTCGGTTTTTCCCATGGTTTTTCCCTCTTTGGAACGATGGTCCCCATAGATCCCGGCTCAACCACCATGCTTTCAGGAGCAAAACAAGATCCTTCGCTGTGTGGAATCGTCGGAATCCCGCCCGGGCCCGTGGTGAGCGCGTCACATGCTGTCAGGAGAGGGTTAAGATAGTTAAGTAATGTTAAGTAAAGAGTGAACTTAGTAAACTTCACCCAAATCTGCGGACATATTTTTTAAAAACCGGGTGACATCCCGATTTTTCTGGTTGGTTTTGAGCATTTTTTGGCTGGCGATTTTTCGGAAGAGCCAGGCCTGAAGGATTGTGAAGCCCAAGAATCTGGAAAGATCGAGGACGCGAGCGACGCGTTCCAACATGGATTTCATGAAAATTGGATGACTAATTTACTGTGATTTGGACTTTTATTAGTGTGATTTCATGGGTTTAGTAGTTATACTGTGTTGTACTGAGTGATTTCCGGGATTTCATGGTGTATGGAAATGGTGTGGAAATACTCCGCAAAAGCAAGAGTTCGGCCCTGAGAAACAGTGCTTTTTGGAGGAACGAGGTGTCCAACCCCACATTTGGCAGGGTCTTTGTTAATTCATTTGAGGTGTTTATTCTTAATGTTTAATCATATTTTCGGGATGATGATCACCCCAATGACTATAGATTATACCATATGAGTAACCGACAAATTTTTCGCGGAAGACTAGAGTAGTGGGGAGTGAACATGATTCATGGGATGGTCAAATTTGTACGAAAACATGCACAACCGATAGGGCACCACCCACTTTGCCATGTCCATTTGCGGGTAGAAAGTAATTTTGTTCGCCACTCATATTCAATGGGAATTTCAGGATCCTAAAATGGAGGTATTGTACCATATGATGCAATATTTTGCTGGGATATTCCCTTACATCGGCCTGAAAAATAGGCCAAAAATACATGGTAGGTACCTCCAATAAATTAATCGGTTCCTGAAACCAGTGACATATGTTGTTTACAATTTGTTGAAGATTGGTTGTAGCCACCACTTGGACAGATTGGGTTTTGGTCTTACAAGTGCCATGGCTTCAGGAGCTGAAACAAGCCAAGTTGGCAGCAGAACGTGAAGCCTTGGAAATGAAGGTGCGAAGACTTAAGGATTTGCTGATGATTTGGAGCACTTTCCCGATGGAAATCCATGACTTGGGGATTAAGGGAATAGCTTTGGGCTTTTTGGGGGTTCCGGATCAGCAACTGCAAGAGCAAAGGCAAACAAAAACCGCGGCTGACGTCTTTGGCATGGCTGGGTTCTGAATTTCTCCATGTGGTTTTCTGCAGAAGAAATGTATGTTTAAGGGAATATATGTGTTTTCAACCACGGGATTTTGTGTCGGCAAATGTGCAAACGTAAACCATCTTTCTCCTTTTGCCTTCGTTTCAGACTCAATCCTATTTTTACCAGAACGGGCTTGAGGGAAAACATGAAAATCTACGGGAACCGAACAAAATGTGGGTGTAAGACCCGTGGTTTGTACAATTTTCACGTGAACCAGTCCGTGACGGATGGTTCTCCTTTCACAGAAAGGATGGTTGAATCCCTTGCCACGTTTGATTACTAGAGGGCAACTATAGGGATATTTATGTAATTACCATAAAGCCAAAAGCTGTGTACTAGTGACATAAACCAACTTAGCGATTCCAAACTGGGGCACCGTTCACTCTAGATATCACCTCCAGTAATTCAACATAGCCACCGAAATTGAGTACAGATACCCCCCATCAGTTACAATGTGGTAAACCCAATGATACACCATCCCCATACCATCCCCATACCATCCCCATACCATCCCCATACCATCACCATCAAACAACCATCCCCAAATGTTAGTTTTGTTTTTATGTTTTTTTTTGTGTTTTTTTGGCATTGGCTTGCCCCCTTTTGTACTCCAGCGGCGACAGGTTTCATGGCGGAAGGACCGCATGGAACTGCACAGGGTGCAGATGGAACTTCAACAAGCACAGCAAGCTGTTGGGGAATCCCGGGCGGGGGGGTGCCAGACTGAAACCCTAAGGCCAATAAGGGTTGATTCATGATTCATGGTTAAGGGGTTATTCAGGCTTATGAAGGGGTTTTGTTAATTAGTTTAGCGTTTATTGAGGGCTTAAGGGTTTAGTGTTGGGTGTTTTAAAACACCCATGTGGGCGAATCTAAGGGCCCTAATGGGCATCTATTGCGGGGTCAGCTTGGGGCTGGCCAAATCACACTGGCTTTCCAGGGATATCAGGATTGCTGGATGATTCATCAACCATTTGATGCTGATGAAATCCCAAGTTGGAGCATACATAACAAGAATCCACGAACTGGGGACGGGTCATTCTTGCGGATTAGCTTCCATGGTTGAGAGGTGCAATTTGTGTGCCCTTTGGCTTTGACAAGAGTTCCGTCAGTTTTGTAAGTATATATATACATATATATATGTGTGTGTGTGTATGTCCAAAGTAGGAAGTGGATGGATAAATAGATAGATAGTATGATAGAATAAAATAGATAGATTTACATAGTATGTTTAAAGCTGAAATAGCTGCAATCCCTTTCTGCCTTGCCTCTTTAAGAGTAGCCCTAGAGCCGAGCCCTGGACACGACAGCTCCTTTCAGACTCCCTCAGGGGCTTGGCCCGCTCGAGGTCGCTAACTTGCAAGAGCAACTCTCAGAAGTTGCGCAAAAAGAAGAAGCGCAGCGTAAGGTTCTGAAGATTTGATGCCAATGTCATAAGCACATCAGTGTAAATATTATATTTTCAGAGATATCTAATGTTTTGATTCGCACATGTAAACTGATATATAATTATATATACATATGTACATATGTAAGGTAATTATGTATATCTGTTTGTTTGCAATGCAATGCAATGTAACGCAATGCAATGTAATGTAATGTTATGTATGTACATCGGTTTGTAACGTAATGCAATGCAATGCAATGTAATGTGTATATATATATATATTATTGCATGGTATGTAATGTAATGCAATGTTATGTTATGTATGTAATGTTTGTATATGTGTGTATATGTGTGTTATATGTATGTATACGTATTTATGTAATGTCATGTCATGTCATGTAATGTAATGTAATGTGGTGTAATGTGGCGTAATGTAATATAAAATGGTGTAACGTAATGTAATTTAATGCAATGTAATGCATTGCAATGCAATGGAATCTATGCCTATCTGATGGAGGTTGGTGCATTGTGATTCTCTTGGCTTTTACTGATGTGCTTCTGCCTGATTGGAAGTGTGAAGTTCCAGCCTTTGAATGTCGCGTGCGATAAAAAAGCCGAGGCGGCCTGTTGCAAAGTGCTCGAGTAACAGATATTCAAGCGACTGCCTTGGCCTTAGGATCGATGACTGCGCCCCTTGTTGATTTGTTTCATTCATGCTGGCCACGGCTGGCGTTTTGTGGCTGCACTCGGGAAATCCAGAAGAAATGGAAAACACCTGGCAAAACAGATCAGGCAAATTTATATAGGACATGAGTGGGGTATACAAAAGGGAAGACAGGGTTTGGACAAATTGTTGAAGAGGAGGCAGACATGAACAAATAGGAGATAATATAAAACTTTTGTTGGAAAGAGACTTGAACATGATGAGGAAATACAGAGAACATAAACCGGAAATGGATATATAGTATAAACGAGAAACAGACGCACAAAATCGAAGGGGGAGAACAGAGAACATTGCATAGATACCGACAAAAGGGAAAATGCGGGAAAAGAAACAGGAACTTGCCATACAAGGCTAATTGTACATGTTTGAAAATGCCTCCAAGATGAAGAGAATGATTTGGGGGTGGAGGAGGTAAGTCATGGAATGTCGTGGGAAAGAGCATGGAGGCACATGGCAATTTCAGAGGCAATTTTTATGCAAAAGGAATGGGGGAATGGAAAAATGCATGGGAGAACATCAGAATTCACGGAGGAATGAGAGTAATAGGAGGGAATAGACTCAATAGATTCGGAACACATGGCATAAACATGGCATAACCATTGGACTCCTTCAGGTGATCCTGGGGTTGTGTGACCACTAAAACCCTGAGGTGTGGCAATCCAAGGTGGCGAACCAGGCAAAAGATCTGGAACGACTCAAGTCCAGGCCTGACATGACATAGATGTGAAGCCACTGTTGATCGTCAGGAGACCATGGCTTTTCACATCAGCCTACGTTTAGCCTAGATAAATGGCGGAAATGATGATCGAGCAGTGGATTCTGAACATATTGAGAGCTAGTTGTTGGTGTTTTCACCATGTGATTTTTTGGCGGATTATAAATTCATCACCTTGGAGGATGGATCGGGGGCCAGTGATGTCATCTGCTAAAATGGAACCAACTCGGTTTACAGTAAATAGTTCGGAGGGTAAAAAACATCCCTGCTTGACATTAGCATTTTTTCAAGCAATCCAAAATTCATGATTATAGCCTAGCCTTTATTACAACACAGAGATGGTAGTAAGGTAGTAGCAATAACATTGTTCATATGATATCGTAATCATGTAATCTATTCCCCTCCCCCCCCAAAAAAAAACTCTTGTTTAGTATTGGATCTATTCATGTGGAGGTATTTAATGAACGTAGGGGATGGGGTTAACGGTTCATGAACGGATCAAAAAGTGGCCGGGAAATCCGCGTCCTTTTGTCGGTAGACCACCCAGCCAGAGAGCCTTTTTTTTCTCCCCCTGGATACCTTCAGGATGGGGCCCGGCTGGCCCCCAAGATAGCTAAATTGCCTTATAAGTGGGTTAACAATGGTTTATGGTAGATATAGCTATATAGTTAATTGGGTTTATAAACTAACTTATAACTGGGGAGGCCCATCCTGCTTCATATGGCAACGTAAAACCATGTTCCCCTAGGCCCTAGACGGCGGTCAGGTGTGCTGAACTTGACAGCGAAAGGATTTTGAACCGTGGCTCTTCCCTCAGAGCCGTCTTTTTTGCGGAAATCGATGTGTGTCACTTTTGTCAGTTTGCTGAAGACCATTAAAAAGGCCACCTCTCAAACATCTTTCGGAGTTTACTGATTTTTTTACTGCAGGATATTCCGAAGTTTGATATTAGCGTTTGTTTGAACATAGGGTATCCCATAAAATGCATAGTTGCAGTTAATAAATCATCATTTTCCCCATCAGAATTGCCGTAAGTTGGGGGTGAACTCCCCGTTTCCGCAAACATCCAGATCATATTGTTGGTATGATACAGTATCCTATGACTATCCCCATTAAACTAGATCAAACTACAGTCATTTGGAAGCAACCAAAAATATGGAAAAATCCCGATTCAGGATCACTGGGCATCAGTATACCCCCATACAATCCAGCATGTTCTTTTATTTTTTGTTGGTCAAGCCCATCAAATCATCATAAATTCACTGTAAAATCGTCATAAAGTACCATGAAACAACTGTAAAATCACCATCAAGTACCATAAAATCACCATAAAGTACCATAGAACCACTGTAAAATCACCGTAAAGTACATCATTGTCAGGTAGATTGCCTTGGCAGGACAGTATCAAAGCCTGGAGGCATGGGCTGCCGATGCCAAGCAGGCCACTTGGTTTGAAAATCTGTGGCTTTGGGGTGGGTATTGGATCCCTATAGTTCTTCAGTCAAGGACGGGCTTCAGTCAATACGGGCACATCTTCGCAAAGATTGGAGAATATGAAAGCATATTGTGGAAAATGTTGAACAACAGACTTGAGGAATTCATTGATTGGATCAGCAGCATCACCGCAATTCAACCATGGGCCAACATGGCTTAAATTGCCAGCTGGCCATCCAGGTGGAATCGCAACAGGCGCTGCAAAAGAAGATTTTCCAGGAACGATGTGTGGAGCTACAGGCGAAGCTGGACAAGTCCAGGGTGGCGTACTACGAAAAGGGCCGGGAGTTGCAAGTCGTGAGGCGCCCACGGAGAGGGAGGGATGGGGAGATGAAATAAGGCAGAAAATGGCAGAAAATCGACGGCTGGTTTTTTTTTATAGTTTAAGGCATGTTTTACCCTCTGGAAATTTAACATAACTATGGAAAATCACCATTTATCATGAATTTTCCCATGAAAAATGGTGATTTTCCATAGTTATGTAACAGTTTACCAGAGGGTAAATATCAGCTCTTGGATGTCACCTTGGTGGAAAAACAGTCCGTTTCAGGATCCAGCATGAAGAGGAGAGGCAGCAGCTTCAGCAGCAGAAAGATGAAGCGCTCCGGGGCCACCAAAGCATGGAGAAGGAGAAGAGGAGCACGGCCCTGCGGTAATACCCTCTGGTAAACTGTTACATAACTATGGAAAATCACCATGTTTAATGGGAAAACTCACTATAAATGGCAATGTTCAATTACCAGAGGGTATCTTGTGACGGCTTTGTCTTGCTGTAGAATTGACGTAGAGTATGATGATGATGATGTGCAAATGATGGCAGTGAAATATCACTGATTATGTGGTGCTAGTATCATTGTTAATCATCATACTCCGGGTATAATGATGATAATTTTATGATCCTTGTCAAGCCCTTTCTCCTGGGCACTGAGCAGATCTCCGTTTCACTGCAGGATGCTCCAGGAAAAGGTCACCGACCTCGAAGTCCAAATCGCGGAGTCTTTGTTGAGCAGCAGCTACCACGCTTCCCAGTGCTTCGGGCGAAGGTGGAGTTCAGCTCAGGGATCACCTGTGGCCGGGAAGCCACAAAAAAAACTGAATGTTTTTGTCGTTGTTTCAGAACTTTAGTGTATGGTGGGGAAGATTCACTAGAAGTCTGGCAGTTGGCAACTGGTAACTGGTAACCCATGTGTTTTTGTCAATCAAATTTCTACAAATGGTTTATGCCAGGCGGGCCAGGCGTATCAAAACGAGCTCCAAAGTTTGAACTCGGTTGTTGCCCCGCTCTGAGGCATGGTCAACTGCGCGCCCGCGTGGAAGATCTCTCCACCGGGGGGAAGTCGCAGGAATTGGTACAGCAACTGGCTGAGCTGGACGCGAAATACCAAGATTTGGAAGGGCGCTATGCCGTGGCCAATGCTGCCAGAAGCGGTTTGGCCCGGCAATGCGGCCTGCTAGAGGAGGAAAATGCACGGCTGGAAGAGAGCTTGCTGGGGGACTCAGGTTTAAGTTTTCAGGGTCCGGTGGTAACAATCGACCTCCTCGTGTCGTTGTTTGAAATCCTGGATCACCGTCAGTTCCAAAGAGCCGTACTCGTAGTTGTCATCACTTCTCACACAATTGTCATGAACCATGGGGATAAATCATGATCAAATCCCTTCCAGCATTTTTCTGGTCCAAAAATGTGCCAAAAACCATCAAAAACCCAGCTTTTCCCAGGTCCAAGGAGCTTCGCGACAAGGAGGATCTTCTGGAGTCCCACGCCGAGTCGTCGGTGGCCTCGGCTTCGAAGCTGGCGGAACGGCTGCGGCACTTTGAGAGGCAGCAGCAGGAGCTGGAAACAGAGGCAGCAGAGGATCGGAGCAGGTTGAGGATGGAACTGGCCAATGCAGAGGCTGGGGATGTTGTTGTTCCCTGCTAGGTGAGGGTCTCTAGATTTTAACAAAGGTGCAGCTCCTCCTTCTTCTTCTTCGGCTCCGGGGGCACTGGCAGGAGCACGCCTGGACCCGAACATGTGCCAGGCAAAATGTCAAAATAGATGCCGGCCCGAATAGATGCCAGATATATGTCAGAATATGTGTCAAACAAGATGTCAGATAGAATGCCAGATAAATCATCAGAATATATGTCCGATAGAATGTCAATGGGCGGGGATTACTTGAAGAAAGCGTTATTTTTTGGTGTTGTGTTTTTCATATTCAGCTGGCCCTCCTAAGGGTCTGCGGATTGGGTGAAACTAAGCACCAACCATCCAGAAGGGCTTCTTGCCCGATGGATATATTTGGAATTATTTGGATTATACCACCTTCCAGTGGTGAATGGAGGGAGCTAAGGGCATATATTCCCATATTTTGGGGGATACCATTTGGTACCCAAACCTGGCCGGAAAATCCTCAGTTAGTTGAGTTTCCCAGCTAATAAACCTCCATTTATGGTGGATTTTACATAATTTATCATGATTTTAGATTGCTATGTTTGATCAACACAGGGAATTATCTGTGGATGTTGAGAGATGGGTTGAATGGATAGCTAATTTCAGCTGGAGATATCTGGTGATATTTGGTGGAAGATCTGAGGTTCGTCCACTTTGGGACCGTTCTCGTAAAAATTGGACTTCTGTAACATGAGCAGCAAGGGCTTTCCGTGCTGACTGACATCTGGTGTTTTTTTTTGGATATCGTAAATTTGATTGCCATCTTGGGTCTAGCTTAGTCTAGCTCGGAGTTTCTTGACAGCACGACCCCAAACTCACCTGGCCTCAATTCCTCGCACGCTGCACTGCCGCAGGCGCAACATGCGGACATGGAACGGCTGAGGGAGCGAGAGAGACTCGTGGAACAACTCAAGATGCAGTACCACTTGGCTCAGAAATTGCTGGAACCTCAGGAAGATAGAGGAAGATAGTGATGTGGATGTGGGGATTTCATGGTGATATGCCATATAGGGCACCTTGCTGTTCTGGTTGAAACCCCATTTTGCCAGGGATTCCCAAAGGGCTTTGGCTCGCCAAGGCTTGTGAGGTTCCGAGGCGTTCACGACGCCTTGGCCTGGAAAGATTTGATGGCGGAAGTGGACCTGACGATTCTCAGCATCGCCCAGGCCGGCGGTGCCAAAGGGATGGGACAGGGGATGGTCTTGACGGAGCTGGTGACCCAACTGCACCACCTGGCGGAGTCGGCCCAGCAGCAGACGGAGCGGCGGCAGATCCAGCTGGAATCTGCGGAGTCGGCGGCGGAAGCCGCGCAACAGCAGCAGTTTGCCGCTGAACTTCGGCAGGAGGAGTTGGAGACGCAGAACCTGCGCTTAGAAGCGGAACTGGCCAAGACTCAGATGATACAAAGCACCTTGCAGGACAGGGGCAGAAAGGGTTTGGCACAGAGAAAAAACACGTGGGAGAGCTGAGAGATGGCGGGAAATGTCATTGGAATGTCATTGGAATGTCATTGAAATGTCATTGAAATGTCATTGAAATGTCATTGAAATGTCATTGGTGATCAGCTCGGTTTCAATTCATGAGATACGTCTCTGTGAATGGCTGGCCGCAAGGATTCCAAACCGTTGGCCTTGCCTGATGACTTGCCGGAGGCGACGGAAGACACCGACCACAGCGATCAAAGATGATCAGAGACATGCAGAGACACTGGATGAGACATGAGACGCATGAGATTACAACTGGTCGGTGGTTTGGAATATTTTTTATTTTCCCATATGTTGGGAATAATCATCCCAACTGACTACTTTTTTCCGGTGGGTTGAAACCACCAACCAGATGAGATTACAATCTGCACTCTGCGACAGTGTCAGGAGTACTCCGCTATCATCAAGGAGGTTGTTCTAAATGGATGGGACTCAGTTGAGTGGGCAAAACCCTCAGGGCTGACAGCTACATCAAGTTCCGGATGTTGAATGATTTTGATTGAGCTGTGAACACAGTACCCAGAGGCATCAATGCACCATACTACGAAGGGTTGGGGAAAGTTCCTGGCAAGTCTCAGGGTGGGAATTTCACTCTGCTGCATTGGCGGGGGCCTTGGCGAACTGATGTTTTCAGCTGCCTGCGGACACTGACAGCTGGTGTCAACTGAGGGCTGCCATGCAAAACCGTCAGCATCTTTGCCAATCCCTATTGGAGCTGAAATCCCAGAGCTGCTTCCGGATGTTGCATATGTTACCGTGGTAAGGGAATTGGACCGAACAAACTTCTGATGAAGTCCGACATAGCTGCAGGTTGAGAGCTAATCCCTCCCTGCGAGACGACACGGGAATGACCGGTGTGGGTTTCATCTGGCGGTGGCAGTTGTTTTTTTTTTTTTTTTTCGGGAGCATGTTTCATCCAAATTCCATTTCCACTTGGGATGATTATCCTATAAGATTATCCTACATGATTAAACTTGTATGTCCTTCTATGGTCATATTATGTCATATTTATATATATATATATTTATTTGGTTGGTGGTTTGGAACATGTTTGATTTTCCATATATGGGATGTCATCCTTCCCATTGACGAACTCCATCATTTTTCAGAGGGGTAGGTAGCCCCCACCAACCAGATACACTTGATGGGCACTGCTGCCCAGCAAGTCATGATGGAAGGACTGCTGCAGACTATGCCCGGGAAAAGGGCCACCAAGAAGTCACGGTGCGGCGGCGTGTTGGTTTCATATCTTAGGTTTCGCGTGGTGACGGTGTCAGTGTCACGTGTGAAATGGGGATGGATCAATAGCTACCCTCTGGTTATTTAACATAGCTATGGACAATGGCCCATTTACAGATGATTTTCCAATTAAAACACCTCCATGTTTAATGGATTTTCCATTGCTATGTTAAATAACCGGATGGTATATGTTGTATTTTTAGAGGATGAACATCCATAGTTTGACCCAGATCCACATGGGTGATCTGGGGGTAACAGCCATCATTTTCCCAATGTTTCCCGCACATTCATGTACATTTCCCCATCGATACATTGGGTCGCTGGATGTGCAACCACTAGGCCACGTTGCAAAGTGTTCATTTGCTGAAGCCGCAAGCCCAGATGTGCTGACTGCAATTCTGGCTTGGGACGTTGCGAAACGGATTCTGACAGTGGTATTTGCTGCAATGTTTCATGCAGTCCCTTTGGATATGTTGAAATCAGCAGTTAAATCTGCACTTGATTCAGTGCATTACAGGTTTAGTGAGATATTTCTATGCCATACTAGTTACTATGCGCATTTACGCTCTCCTTGATCTCGGCATGTCACGAGTGCAGCCGCTTTTTTTTCAAAGCTGGATGAACACTGCAGGCGCTGAGGCTGAAGCCTCCAGGTGGACAAGGCGTGGAGAAAAAACATCTTCCCCTTATGACCATGACAGAAACATATTATTACCCTGAAGGCTAAGCTATGGTAAACTAACATTGCTATTGGCAAAGTCCCATTCCGTTCAATGGTTTACCGAATTTTAAAACGGTGATTTTATGTGGTGCTATGCAGAGATTAGTTTATGCAGAGACAGATATGGCACCATCCCCGTCACCGCCTTTTGATGGGCCTTGCTTTGAGGAGCCGCCGCCGCTGGGAACGGGCCGAAAGGACAAAGAGCCTTTGGAGCCGCGGATAGAGTCAGAGGAAAAGGAACCGCCAGGATTGTGTCAAGCCATGGTCATAGACATGGGGAATCCTGCAGTGGAAAATCCCTCAAGTAGTTCCATGTTTTTTCCATTAAAATCTTCATTCATTTATGACATTTATGACAATTATAATCAGATTTTCCATTGCCATGTTTGATTGCCGGAGGGTACCTCATTTTATGGTCTTTTTGGTGGAGAACATCATAAAAAGCCGGATGCGACTTGTCCGATCTTTCTGCTGAAAAATCACTGACGGTGGATTTGGCACAGCCCCTTCCCGCGACCCGCGGGTTGGGAGTGAGCCCAGCGAGGCGTGAACTCATGGGAGAGAGAAGGGGATAGTGTTGATATAGCAAGAGGATAAGCAATGATATAGCAATGATAAACATGATTCGAAATCACAACATATAGTGTTTATTTATGTTTATCATTGCTATAACATATATAAACATGATTCGAAATTGCAATGTAGTTCAATATCGTGTCTTCGCATGATCGATGTTTGTTCTCTATGCCTTGGCTTGAAGCATTTAGCGAATCGGCTCCTGAAACGTCCAAGCAGTCGACGAAAACATTACCTTGGAACTCAGGCGCGAAATGCTTGGTCAACAGGATGGTTTGGCCCTCACAGCCTGTCAGCATTTGTCACACACCTTGGTGAACATCAGATGGTGTGATCATGGTGTCATCAGATTTCGGGAAGTGCGGAAACTGAGGACATGAAGATCTAAAGCCACTTGAGCTGCAACTTAGATGATCTTAGATGATCTTGGGAAACCTGACATAGTGGAGCCAGAAGACCATCATCACAGCGTCGCTGTCACGTCGCTGAGGCGTGACGAATACGGAGAACTCTTCGAAGACTATGGATTTCTGCAGCGGGTGCGCCGGGCGTACGGGTGAACGGGATGATTTAGCTGATCCACACGAAGGACTCACGACTGACTAATAAGTGGACATGTTAAATTAATGGACAGTGATGCAATTACAGATATGATATATATATATATATACATATATACACATATATATATAAGATATGATGTTATTTAGATGTATTGCTTGTATATATGATATGTGTGATCTATACTTGTTTGAAATTTAAATTTACTATGTAATGTTTTTCGATGCAACATTGAGGCAGAGGAGAGCAAAGCGCTCGGAAATGATGCCTTTAGCAAAGAGAGGTACGAGAAGGCAGGGTTGCGGGTGTGGTTTTTTGCCAGCGATGGAACTGACCCAGACAGCAAGGGCTAAAGAAATGTGAGGAATGGTAAACAAACTTGGTCTGAAGGCGATGGGGAGAGAGAGAGAGAGAGAGAGCACTCTACACCACAAACTGTTTGGGAGTTGGCCTTTTCGCTGAATCTGTCAGAGCATGATCTTTGGTATGGCAGAGCCCCTGAAATGTGACTCAAATGGACTAAAACAAAGCTGATTTTCGCACCAGAATTCTTTAAAAACAGGGCATCTATTCAGTATATATATAATACATGTAAATGTCATTGTCATGTAATATATATATATATTATATATATTATATTTAAACAAATTATATTTATATATGTATATATATATAAATATAATTATGCATTTTTTTTACGTCTCGGTATATTTTTGATCGAGTGCATCTAGTTCTCGCAGTTGACTCACGCTCAGGCCATCGTAGCATACGCAGGGCCCTCAAGTGAGTTGTCGGTCGGAGTTGCCATCGGAATGGGTCGATGGCGCTGCATCTTCGATTTGTTCATAATCTATAGTTAAGTCTAAAATGAACCATAATCTATACCTGATTTGTTCATAATATTCTATAAATAATCACAATCTATAAATAAGATAATCATGATCATGACATATAAATAATTGGTAGTTTATAATTACTAATAATCTATAACCATAATCATGATCTATTTTTCTGGTTGGTGGTTGACCTACCCCTCTGAAAAATATGACTTCGATGGCTGTTCGCTGAGGATGATGCGCTGGAACAATTGTACTGAGCTTGGTGATTGGGGTGAATCTTTGTGTGTTTCTCTTTCATCAATGTGTCTGCAAAATCTGGAGCCAACAAAAAACAGCAGGTCAATTTTGCGGGGGTATGTTTTTCCTATTTGTTTTTTTTTGGAATTTGTGTGAGTTGATTTCTGACATGATACATCATGATACGTATGATTCCGCTTGGCTGGCTTCAAGGCTCACGATCGCGTATGACAAGTCCATTTTAATTGGCAAGAAGAAGTGGAATGATGTGGTTGTCCTCCGAAGCACGTTGCACCTCAACAAGAGCACCTGCCACTACAAGTTGTAGCCTCAGAGGGTGATGTCTCAAGTTTCAACCACGCTGTATTAAGAGTTGAGTTTTTCTTGATGCCAATGCATACAATGCATTCTGTTTGATAATTAGTCTATATTAGTCTGGTAATCTATAATATCACGATTATCACGCAGGAACGAACAGCATCCACTTGTTTCGGCCTTTTCTGTGAGGCTTAAGGAGTGGCAGAAATCTCTAGAGGCGGCATTGGAGTGTTTGGTGGGCAACCACCGGGATGAAATGATGTTTTCAGATCCGCACATCCGCCAAAAAATCAAAGAGCCTTGGCCTTAGGCGACCAGAAATGTGTTGGCAGTGTAGTGTCTGGATTTTTTTCTCAGAAATCCACTGGATGGGGAATCTATAGGAACAATTTCTTTGTTTTTTGGGTGGTTTCTTAAGCATTTCTTGAGCAAATCCAAGATTAGAGATCGCATACCAATCAAATTCAATGTATGTGGGAGGTTCCTCAAATGGAGGTACACCCCCAATCATCCAAGTCATGGATGACCATGACTTAGTATAGCTTAACCCATGGTGACTTTGGGTCCCACTTCAGGAACCCCCCATATATGTCAGAATATTTCAGGTGACTGACTACATGGGACGCATTCTGCATGCCATATTCCCTGTAGCCGAGGTCAGAGAGAAAAAACGGCCACGTGGGTGCCACGTTGCTGGAATTCCGTCCTTCGACCGGACTGGAGCGCAGACATGCGCAGACTGAGATGGGGAACTTGATTTTTACAACTTGGATATGGATGACATATGATATGTGACGCATAAATGCACATGAATTATGATACTGTATGACTGTATGGATTGATATGATATGGAATTGATATGGCCACTTTTTAAGGCAAAAAATTGGGCACGGCTGTGTTTCGCTGCCGCTGCATCGAGGTTTGCCCCGCATCACCCGGGCGAAAGCATGGTTTCGCGTCTCTCAGCCAGGGAATCTCAGGATTTGGGGCGGAGATGCAACCGAAACGAGTCTGGTACCCTCTGGTAATTTAACATAGCTATTGAAAATGTTGATTTATAGTGGATTTTCCCGTAAAAAATGGTGATTTTACGTAGTTATGTTAGTTTACCAGTTTACCAGAGGGTAATTCAACATGACTGGAATATGCTGGAATATCATCCTCCTAGGAATTTCCTCTACATTATGGTTGGGGGTAACCCTCCAGAACAGCTACCAAAATGAAGGAAACCAACCTGCACCGTTGGCTCGGCACGAGGTGCTATGGGCATTTGGACTTTCTGGACAAAGCCAAAGATGCACTGGCCAAGGTGGTTGTGCGTGAGCTCTTAAGTAAACCGTTTAGGTCTGCATTTCTCAAACCAAAAAGGAACGGCACATGATTTTGTCCAAAAATGCGGTCTATATATATATGTGTGTGTGTATGAATAAATATACACATATGTATGTATGATTAGGTATGTATATATATAATATAGAATGCACATGATGCTCATTTCCTGAAAAATGACCATGTCAATTTGGACCATTTTCAGGTGATTTTCCTTGACCTTCCTGGGCCACCCTGGGAGAATCCTCGATAATTTGACGTGTCGCGCCGCGCCAGGCGTTGGAAGCATGTGATGATCAGGGGCTCATCGCCGAAATCTCCCAGCATTCTCTGCGCAAGGGGCTGAAGAGAGACCGAGGAGATGGACGATTGATTAGCCTGTGAAAGCTGGTGAAATCCTGTGAAACCTTTAAAAACATGAGGGTGTTTAATGATGTTTGATACATTTTTGATACTATATCACAAATACTAAACATGGCATTCCCTGGTTGTTTCATGGCTGTTCTTGGAGCAGCGATAGCGATAGCTGGCGCTAGGTCTGGACACCTTGGAACGACTTCAGAAGGATAAGCAAAAGAAACAGTTCGCTGGCTTTTGGGACAAGTTCCAGGCGCTGGTTAGAAACGGCCGCTGCGGAAACCACTTAAAAACTGTTTGGTGGTTTCAAACATGACTGGACTATTTTCCATTTCATAAAAAAAAGATGTCATCCTTAACGCAGCTGTGACGAACTTGACGAACTCCATCATTTTTCAAGATGGTTAAGACCAGGTTATTGCACCACCAACCAGAAATTTATCACGGTGACACGTTTCCGTTTTTTTTTTTTCAGATGGATTCAGCGGAGAATTCAGGAGCCTAAAATGGAGCTTTTGATAGGTATTCGCACCCATGAATGTAGCATATTGAAAGCCAGAGAACTGGGGAGCATTTTAGCCCTGAAATTTAGGCTTTTTATATATACATATATATTATGATAGATACCTCCAATTTAGATACCTGAAATGGCCATTGATTGGTTGATGTTGATTGATGTTGGTTGCAGTGTCCCACATCAGTTCCTCCAATAGCCGTGCAAAGCGGGGCATGTCAAAGGATAGAGGAGGCTACTCAGAAGAAAAGACTCAATCACAGGCGGGCAAGACATGTGGAACATAGCTTGCTGCGTTCATTCTATATTTTTTCATTGCCACTTGTTCTCGAACAAATGACCCTCGGGCCTCAACATCAAAGTTTCCTTCGTTGGTTCGCTCATTCCCTACTGGATCTTACTGGTACAGTCTTGAATTGTTTTGTTATTGCATTCTGTGGAACATAGAACGGGAACAGCCACAAGAACAACACAGCAGCAGCATGCAGCAGCAATAAAGAGCAAGCTCACTGGCAACCACAACCACTAGCACACCTGAGCAAACACAGGCGACACAAATTTTCGCAGAGGTACAGTGCTGTTTTGTCCAAACGCGGATGCAGTAACCACAGGATCCAACAAAATACAGAGAATCTCCTCATAATTCCATAATTAATACCTGGCAGTAGGGTTACTGTCACATCAGACTTGCTCACTGAGGATTGGGACAAGCTGAAGTACTGGGAACGATTCAAACACGCTCGATCCTCAGGTTTTTTTTCATTGGTGGGGTAATCCCTAATTGGTATATAGCCATTCCAAATATTAAAACCTTGGGGAAAGTGGGGTTCTCCACCTGTTTCAACCATTCCAAATATGTGGGTTTTCCCATGTTTTCCCCACATTCTACCAGGCAGCTCAGCTAGTTCGAAGCTTTGTCTGAGGTTGAGGACTATGAGGAGCAGTACATGTACGTTGACGCTGAGCGCGAAAAGCAAAGACAGCAGGAGTTGCGTGCAGAAGTTGCGGGGAAACCTACTCATGTAAGACTATGGCTTGATGCTGCAGGAAAAAAACCTACTCATAGTGCATTCATGAAACTTAGACTCAAATTCAAGAATCGCTTGTTGAAGTCGGGTTTTCAAGCCTGCACGATGTAACAAAGGCAAAGCAACATCTTTCTCCACGGTGTAAAGAAAGCCAGGGCCCCTTTTTCACAAGCAATAATAGTAGACATGTTTCCCAAGCATGACACTTCCCGATTATGTGATTCGGAGCAACACCAAACATGTTCCTTGGCCAACATGTGCCAGAGCCGTGCTAATGACACGTTTTTTTTTTTGAGAAGCCAGGATGGCCAAAGGAAAAAAGGCCATGCACAAGAGCTTTTGCATCACCTGCCTCCGGGTGCAAAGTGGGATACAGCTGTCAAGGCCGCCGGCTGTTGGAGATGTTCCCCCCTTAAAAGGCTCAGCTTCACATGGCTCAACATGGCACTAACTTTAGGATCTCAACAGTTTTTAGCCTAACATCCCTAACTTAACTTAACATTATAAAGATGTTAATTCATTTTTCTATATTTTAATATTTAATACCAAGGAACAAGGAGTTTTTGTGGTGGCCCCTGCCCCATTCCCCATTAGGTCACCATAACAGTTATCGCTCCTTCGTTGCAGGGGTTGACGAAGAAGATGTATCGCAACATCGACAAAAGCTTCGAGGACTACTTGGAGAAGAAACACCTTGGCACCTCCGAGGTTCGCTGCTGGGAAGAAGGGCATAGAAAGGCCATGGGCCATGCAGATGGCCCATTTATAGCTGGTTTACCTATTAAAAATGGTGATTTTCGGGGTCTATGTTAATTTACCAGAGGGTATATAGATGTATAGATGATAAATGATTGGATGATTGGACAATTGATTCGCAAGTCTTTCGCAGGCTGAAGAGGAAGTGAAGAGAAACTTGGCGCAGCCAGATATTGAAAATGATATTGCATGTTGATTCATGTTGTATTCATGTTGTGTTTCTCCATTGCTAACCGCTTGCCATGAGGCTCTCCGCGGATTGAAGTTCCGCCAGAGCCCAAAGACAGAATACCTCCCAGACCACGTCGCAAGGACTGCGGCAAAAGTCAGGTTAGATGGATTAGATACCTGTATAGGTACAGTAATATTATCCAACCATTTTTCATTAGGTATATATAATATTATCCTAATACATATAGGTCCCGAATCCAATTTTCATAGCGATTTATGATTTATATTTGCCGATATGCTTCATGTCCATTATGGGATGGATGTCCTCCTGACACAGGAAGAAATTCCGCTGGCTTACTCACCCCGTGGAGCGCGACCGGGGGTAACAAGCTCGGAAGATTCATCAACCAGCTGACATTGCTGACATTGGGTTAGATGCTACTGACTAGAAACTACTGACGCTTGCAGTTTGCGAACAGGAAACATGAACGCATGGAGTTTGCATCAGCACAAGCTACAGCCAGGATTGTCCAACATGTTTTTCTTGTAGAGTTTGAGGTCGAAATCTGAAACAGAAGATTCATTGTTTTCAGAGTCCTTAATGTGTCATGTGTAACTGAACAGTCTTGGGCTTGTTTTGGGCAACGCCTTGCCTTTTTCAATTTTCTTACCTGCAGCTTCTTTTTCCATTTGATACACCCAGATATTTGTCGTTGTTGCATCTGGGGTGTCTGGATTTCTGTCCTCAACACATGGTAATTATACTATAATATTATATTTAGATTCGTATATGTATAATAATTATACATATAAACATATACCTTGCATATGTATAAATATCTATATATTTATATTTATCAGTTGCATTCAAAATTTTTATTATCATTGTTATTGCGGATGCTATATCACATAATACATATAAATATATCATTATACCCTTTGGTTATTTAACAGTTCGCCATGGTATAGATGGCCCATAGAAATAGATGGTTTACCTATTAATAGCATGGTGATTTTCCATGGCTATGTTAGTCATAACCAGAGGGTAAGACCTTTCTTTGTTTTGATCCGTTTTCCCTTTTCTGTGACTGTTCGTGCTCCTTGGGATGATTGCTTGGTGAAAAACTGTGTGAATCGATGCTGAGGTTCCTCCATGACCAGAGGGTATATTCAACATTATCCAGTCTTGTTTGAAGTCCATCTAATTATATTATTTTGAAGGCCATATCTATCACATATAGATGAGTCATAACCAGAGGGTATATTCATATTCCCATATATATATATATCATATAATCATATTCCCCTAATCATTATTTTTCCATCATGATGGTTTTCCCACATAATCACCATATAATGATTATATATTCAACTTTATGGCCTTTTGAAATCTTTCCCACGTATTTAGGGAGCCAAAAAAAGACTGGGTGACCACTGGAGACCGTGGAAAGGCCAGATCGAAGGCAGCACGGTCCCCTTCTCCAGTTCCTGATGCGCGAAAAGCCGGCAGCCCAGTGGGAAAACCATGGGAAAAACCATTGGAAAACCATGGAAAAACCATAGAAAAACCATCATCAAGAAAATAGAAAAAAAAACATGGTTATGATAGCTTTACCCAGTCGAGTTTGTTTTTTTACACATGAATTTGGCCATCTAGAGGGGGCATCGCAAAACATGACCATCAATTTTCGGTCGCTGCTTTCTTAACCGCACTTTCCGTTTTTTTTCGGCCAGCTGGTTTTCGGTCCTGAGGAGTATGAGCGCCACTACAAGACCTATGCAACACAAGAGAAGGCCCTGACTGCACCATGGACCGCTGGACCTGTGGACCCCCAGCCATGATGAGTCACTAAGGCCTGGGCAGAGCGAGCTTCTGCTGAGGTTGGGCGGCCTGTTTCAATGCTGAGAGGCAAGTCTTAGGGTGTCTCATAGAGCTGGTTGTGGGTCTAAGAACTATATAGTATAGTACATACATGTATGTATATATATATAACTAACTAACTAACTAACTATCTAACTAACTAACTAATTACCTAGCTAACGAACTAACTAACCAACCAACTAACAAACTAACTAACTATTTCTATACATTGTTCAAATACCACTACTATTTTAATATATCTTCATTGCAAGCACCAGCAACTTTAGTAGGTCCTTTATTTGCCCAACATGAACCACGACCAGGAAATCTGCCAGGTTCTTGACTCCGAGGAAGAGCAAGAGTTGCAGGAGGCACTATGGGTTCTATGGAGAAGTGATCCCCAAAAAGATAGAAGTTGGTTAATCTATTGTCTATCTACTTCATGATTCTCTGTCTTTTTATATCCTGTATATATAATTAATATGTACGTATGTAATGTAATGTAATGTAATGTAATGTAATGTAATGTAATGTAATGTAATGTAATGTATGTATGTATATATATATATGTATATCTATATGTGTGTGTAGTAACCAGTGTGTTTCCCACTAAACTTGTGATAAATTCTCCATTTGATCCATTTTTTGGGGGGAGTATTCAAGCTAGGAAGCTGCAACGGGGATTTAAAGCCTTCATCCACCAACAGGGAATTCCATCGGTGGTAACACGACACCAACGGACCATACCAACCGATCTCACCATGGCCGTGTCAATTCTTTTGAATTCCTAGTCTTATATAGCCGCGAAGACTACGGGTCACCTATTTTGAGAACCAAGAGTTGATCCAAGTTTGAACCACGTTCATTTAGCTTTGTCTGAAAATAGGCCTAGGCTACTGAGTAGTACCCCATTTGATCCACTGGTTTGAACCCTTTTTTCACTGACATACATGGTGGTACATCCCTCATTTTCAGACTCATTGAGTGTTTCAACATGTTTCAACGTTTGGTTCCCTCTAAAGCCGCCATGTCCATCCAGTGACCTTCACTTCAGGCCCGTGAACGAATGGCTCAGCAGCGCTGGGAAAGATTGAATAAGGACAAAAAGGCGTGGTTGGAGGCAGGGCACAGGTTGTGGATTCTCCTGCCGAGATGGAGGTTCAAGGGGCTAAGGGAATAGCCTATATGATCCGGTGGGGAATTTTATGGGCATATTATGGCAATAACATGGTGGTGTTTTATGGTATATAGCCATGAAAGAACACAAGTATACTGGGAATATGATGGGAATATTAAAAGATCCGTGGACTTCAGCATTGTTTATAGCATTTTTTGGCACAGATATATTTGGATATAAACCGGAAATATACCAGTTACTAGCTTGAGGCTTCCCGGCAGGATCCTATGTTATTTGGGAAAGCGACTGGTGAAGGGTATGTTGATGGCTTGATTCCCTGTCATTTCCTGATCATTTCGACATATGGGATGATCATCCCAATTGACGATGCTATTTGCAGGTTTGAAACCATTTTATGTCCGTATAAATGGATATAAATGGGGGGAAGCTCCATGCTACTCCATGCCCAGCTACACATGTTTGGCCTGTCCGAAAAGGGTGGGTGACTGAGATGTTCCGCCAGGCTCTGGATGATGATGACTAGAGATGCTTAGACTCTTCCGCCTCCCGAAAAAGTGCGGATGACTTTCTGCCGGCGTTGCGTTGTGACGTTGCAAAGTGCCATTGACACTGCAATTTTTTGTTGTTCCTTCGTCTCAGTGACTTGGATGACGTGCATTGGCTCAGCAACAGGGTAGACTGGGAGACTGACGTACGCTAGGCTTATCCGATCCTCACTTGCTCATCATGGCGATGGTTCCAAGGTTCCGGCTGATGGTTTACCAACTGTGAAACAGGGGCTGTCAATGGCTGGTACACCAGCCCAACCGAGTTGCGGTTGTTTTGTTGTCAGTGACGTGGAGCCGGGATGTAAGCACAACCCAAACAGATGGTTGTTGGTTGTTGGTGTCGTTTTCCTACTTTTGTTCGTTGATGCTTCAAGCCTGTTTTAATCCAGCAGATTGGGGTCTACAATGTCATGGGACAAATGATATTCGAATCTGTTTGAATGGAGGGTGCCCCACCCATTTGGTTTCACTATGGGTCAAAACTGAGATACCAATGGACACACAGACATGCGTGTTTTAGTAAACATTATATAATATATATATATATATTATATCATTAAATTGCATCAAACTATTCACCATGGTGTTCCAATACTTAGAGAGAGACCTATATAGACTAGATCCTCCGTTTGTAATTGCCAATAAAGATAGGTAAAAGTCCTAAGATGATGGGCGACTTTTACGGAGGGCCCAGGGTGGCCGACGTCCGTGCTGAAGGCGCGCCATGCAGACCCCTGGAAAGGGCTTGGCGGTGAAACAGAAACCGAGCATCCGCAAGACCATAGAGCCCGGCAACCCAGGCGACCCCAGCTGGGAGATGAAACGAAGCGGAAAGGACGTCACATGGGACCGAGAGTGTAACCTGGGTGATTTTGGGTTGCAGATGTTGACATAGAATGATCTATAGATATCTATAGTATGTTTAAGACTTAAGACCTTTTATAGACATTGAAGATCTTTGGATTTGCGGCATATTGTGGGATAGATCTTTTCTAGAAAATTCGAAAGACATTTTGATGATTCAGTGATTCAAGGACCGAAAAAACGCCCTTGAAAACGCCAAAAGCACGCCACGCCGAGGTCGATGGTAAGCACAGGCAGCCAGGCTGAGTATTTCCGACCTGTTGGGCATCTCAGAGCTGGATGTTTCGGTGGATTTTTGGGGGCTTTGACCAACAAAAATAGGGATGAAACACCATATGAAAAGCATATGAAAAGCATATAAAGTTTAAGTGCCATAATGGGGAGACAGGGGATGTACGGATGTTCTCCTTCGGGTGTCATCAAACATGGCTGGTTTCAACTCCGCCGCCAATCCGATGTGACATTCCCATCAGTGATTCATGGTCTATTGCCATGTCACTTAAGCAAATCCCATCCGATCAGGATGCAATGTACATCAATGTACCCTCTGGTAATTTGTTACAGTTTGCTGTTGAAAATGGCCCATGATGGCCCATAGAAATAGTTGATTTACCTATGAAAGATGGTGATTTTCCAGTTCGCTATGTTAGTTTACCAGAGGGGTAGTGCCATGTGTTGCCACCGTATTGCCGTGTATTGCCATCTCTCCAAGGAGCAAACCATCATCATTTTCGACTGGGACGATACGTGGCTGCCACAGTCACCGTTTTGGAATGACCCACTGGATGCCCTTGACGGCTGCGAACGGGGGGGGCATGTGGTGAGGCTTTGCCCTTCGAGCTGGATACGCGCAAACAAGAAGGCCCGCTGGCGGCCCGCGCCCTGCGGCCCGCTGCTTCAAACAGGGCGTTTTTTGAGTGTCTGAAAATGTGGAAACTGCGTTCAAGGGATTGGAACCTCATTTTCCCCAAGTCAATGGCATTGTCTATATACATATACATTATTATTATATATATATAAAATCATACATATATATATATATTATTATTATATATATTATTTATATATATATATATATATCATATATCATATATCATATATCTATATCATATATCTATATCATATATCTATCTATCTATCTATCTATCTATCTATCTATCTATCTATCTATCTGTGTGTGTGTGTGTGGCAATTGGAATTTGTAGCAGTGTTGCGCAAGCCCTAAGCCCGGAGAGTTTCGAGTTAAGTCCATCAACAGTTTTCCCGGAACAGCCTTATGAGTTTTTCGAAATGCTGGGGGCGGCTGGTTCATCCTCCAAGATCATCAGATTTCATCAGCAAGTTGAGCCAAAGCACTGGGAAATGGACTGGTTGGTGGTTTCAAACATTTTTTTCCATAAAATATGAGATGTCATCCGTCCCATTGACGAACTCATATTTTTCAAGATGGTTATTGCACCACCAACCAGTGGAATGTCTAGGAATGTGTAGTTCCCCCACAGTATCCAGACGAAATGGTGATCAGCTCCGATTGGTTTTCGCTGATTCCTTGACTGAAACATGTTGAAACCCACACGGCTTGACAATCTTTGACCAAAAGGGATAGCCATCATCATGTTGCTGGTTGCTGGTTTGGAACATGTATTTTTCCATATGTTGGGAATGTCATCATCCAAACTGACTTTCACTCCATCATTTTTCAGAGGGGTAGGTTGATACCACCAACCAGGTTGCCATGTTCACCCAAGACACAACTGGCCATTTTCATGGGAAAAAAGGTGCTGAGCTTCTTCAAACCTGCCCCGACTACAGAGAAGTACCAGAAGCCATTGAGGGAGTTGCAGGCGCGATTCGCTTTCGAAGCTTCGGTAGGTTGAACTTAGCAGCTGAATGGCTGCCATGCCAAGAAAAAAGAGCAAAATAACTGCTTGGGAGTGCAGTTCCAGTGGACACACACACATAATTTATATATATATATTATCAGCATACTTATGGGGCCTATATCCCAACTTGTGGGGGTTGTTGCCATAGTTACAGTGATTATTTTGCCCATCAATAACCTCACCTGCACCTTCAAGCTGTGTCCCAGTTTCCGCGTCACGCGCAGGCTGCTGTCGAGGTCCTGCTGAAGATGTCTATGAAGCTGGGAACGGCACGGCTCCAAGGGGCATGGTCTTTTCTAGGGCTTCGCTTCTCTTGCCAGAACAAAACCATGATTCATTAGTATCGTTGGCTGTTTTCTTCAATGGCTCTAACAACCATAGTTCAATCAGATGTTCAATCCATGTCTCAGCATTCTCCTTGCAGGTTGTCATTGTCACCAATGCCATGGAGTTGGAGCCTGATGATCTTCCCTGTGTGCCATTTGCTGTGCTACAGCCATGGACAAAATTAAGGGAGGTGACCATTGACCAACACTTGTTGGTTGGTATGACAAAAAATTGAAGAAGATGGAACACCCATTACATGTTGAAAACCCATTGAAAACCCATATCACGTGTTGTTGATTGAATATTGATACAATGATAATTACCATATGGTTAATATCTCACAAGTCAACTAATCCCCCTATGAAACACCTCCCTTGGGGACCGTCTAAGATCGGTGTAGAACATAGTAGACCTCTAACTAGCGGGCCATCAACTTAAACAGAAGTAATATCAAACACCCAAGTCCACTGTGTGATATTTATATACAGTTTCATAATGTCTTATACAAATCATTAAGAATCTATAAAAGGGATCATGTTCACCGTCAACCAGCTGGAAAAACATGCCTGGCGTTTCTTGGCCTTCCTCTGCCCCTGCGCTAAGTCCTTGGGTGGAGACGTCGTGTCGGAATTTTTTGCCCTCGCTGCTTCCTTTGGTGAGCTCCTTGCCGGTGATCTATGCACGTTCCATCTTCGAGCAGCAAGGCGATTTGGGGAGGGCAAGGCTGGATCTAAGGAAAATTGTGTTGGGAAACCTGGACTTTTGGGGGGCAACTATATGGGAAGTCTATAGTAGACACTGGTTGTTAGTGCCATTGGTTTTTAAAGATGACGTTTCGGCTGAGTGAGACCTTGAATCGTGGGATATTGTGGGTTTCCTAAAATGGGGGTGCCCCAAAATCATCCATTTGAATAGGACTTTCTTATTTGGGGCGTATCACTTGCAGCGCTGGCACCGACACCGCAGGTGTGGACGTTGCACGCAGCCCAAGCAGGCACACGGCACAGCGTGTGATTTATGGCTGAGAGATGGGACATGCCCGGGTTTTGTGCCCGGTGACCGTGGTGAAATTCATGGTAATTTTCACATATTTTCACTCAGTTCATGGATGAAGTTCCATTTTTTTGAGGTTCACTCAGATCACGGTGAATTTCATAATGTTTCATCATCTTCCGTATCTGGGAAAATTGCATAATAAATGAATTGAAGGTGAATTCCCATGAATTAGCCGCTGGTAAACTAGTATAACTATGGAAAAAACACCACGTTTTATGGGTAAATCAACGATTTCTATGCCAATTTTCAAGGGTTATATGAGTTTACCAGAGGGTAAACATTCATTTTCCGAGAAAATCCCAGCTGATGCCTGTCCCAGGGGGTCATCCCCGCTTTCTCGAATGGCCATGCCTGGGATGTACGCGGCCAACGGCCAGCCTGGAGCCCGGTTGAAGCCATGGCCCAGTGGAAATAGTGGATTTACCCATTGAAAATGGTGGATCTTTCCATAGTTTTTACCCTCTGGTAATTTAACATAGCTATGGAAAATCACCATTTTTAATGGGTAAATCCACTATTTCTATGGCCATTTTCAATAGCTATGTTAAATTACCAGAGGGTATGTTAGGGTAACTAAGGTTTTGAACCGGTCTCAAATGTGGGATGATCCTCTAAGTGACTACGCTTTGGTATACCCTTTGGAACTTTTTTTCACGTAGCGAACTGGAAAACGCATCATTGTTTTGATAGGTAAAGAATGTTTATCATCGAACTAAATTGCGATGGCTTCCAGTTAAATAATCGGAGGGCATATGGGGACTTAGCCAACAAAAATGATGGAATAGTCGTGACACAACGGGGTATAATGAACTATAATTACCATTGCAATAATTGGGATATCAATGGAATTCGTGAAGGAAAAGCCACCATTTCCAGTTCGATGATGTTCCTTTGAACAGCTCGCAAGTCCCATTCAGGGGCGTTGCCGACTCCTGAGGGATCGACGATGTTTGCTGAGGGATACCATTCCCCTGTGCTAAAAAATGTTTGAAACAATTCCCTGCCCTAATGTTAATGTATGTTAATGTATCTTAATGTATGTTAATGTATGTTAATGTACTACTGTAGTCACTGTAGTCCGAAGTGAAGATGGCAGTAAGCCACAGAAATTGTAAGGAACAACTGAATAGATGCAATTTACATGTCATTATGGTTTCTAGCGGAGTAATGTGGTAAACCTGATTATTCACCATTATCACCACTGATCATCATTAACTGGTTGGTGGTTTGGAACATGAATTTTATTTTCCATATATTGGGAATAGTAACCCCAACTGACTTTCATATTTTTCAGACGGGTAGGTATACCACCAACCAGTTAAGCATTGTCAACCATTAACATGTATGAACTATAATGTAAGCAGGGAAGGCCTTCCAAAGCCGTGTCAACCATTGGGCCCCACTTTCAGGAATCGGCTGCAACAAGTCAATGCCAAGATGGCGCAGCAGCAGCAAACGCAAGAGATTTCCCCTCAAAAGTGGAAAGAGGCCTTGAGCCACAGAGATTTTCCGGTGAGTTGATGGTATTTAATTCCCATAGGATCCATGGTGCTGCTATATATGGTAACATGTACCATCAATATATCCCAAATGTTAGCATATATACCATACATGGATCCTATGGGATTGGGATGATGAATACGATTTAATGGAACATAATGATAACCAATACTAGTGGATTGGAGGATTTTGTTGCGGAGATATCTGGTAAATTCATCAGATCTGGGTAAGACCGGGTAAGAATTAAGGGGATGTAATGGGAATTTATATAACCAACATTAACCAACCGTATAGGAAGAATTTACTGCTTATTTTTTCTTGGGCTGATGGATGATGAGGGAAAGATACACGGTATACCGCCACGGTAAAGGTGGATGCTTTTGTCGGGGGTCATATGCTAATCAATATCTATTGGGGAAACCTGGTAATTTACCATAGATATTGAAAATGGCACATTTATCTGGTTGGTGGTTTGGAACATTGTTTATTGTTCCATATATTGGGAATTTCATCATCCCAACTGACTTCCACATTTTTCAGAGGCGTAGGTATACAACCAAGCAGTTTTAGTTGATCTACTTATTAAAGATGGTGATTTCCCAGTTCGCTATGTAAAGGTTTACCGGAGGGTCTCATCTTCACTGGAAATCCCATGCTTCTGTCAGCCAGTATCATGGAATGACGTAGCTATGGTCCCGAACATTGCTCAGTGGATGTTTAAAGGTATATGTGGATGATGTTTTCGGAGACCCTCTGGTAAACATACAAAAAACTATGGAACATCACCATTGTTTATAGGTAAATCAGCTATTTCGACTGGGCCATTTTCAATAGCTATATTTAATGATCCATTAACATTAACCATTCATTAACCACTAACCATTAACCATTCATCACTAACCATGAACCATTCATCACATCAAAGAGGGTAACATCTGTTGAGGGTAACAGCTGTTCGGATGATGGCTACCTTCGATGCGCTCCGCGGCAGGTCGCCTTCGCCCAGGAAATTAAAGACTTTTACTCCCGCTACCAACACCAGAGCTGGAAGAATGTGATCAGCGTCGGTGTCGGGCATCCCAGGAAAAACATATGGAAAAACCATGGAAAAGCCATGTACCCGACATTGTTTTCTGGAGTGTCGGAAAGTCCGAGAGGTAGAAAAGTGGTTGGTGGTTTGGAAGATGTTTTATTTTTCCATATGTTGGGAATAATAATCCCAACTGACTTTCATATTTTTCAGATGGGTAGGTATACCACCAACCAGTAAAATGATAAGCGAAAAAAACGGAAAAACATCCATTTTTCTCTGGGTAATTGGTACTTTTGCCCATGATTTCATGGTGGAAGGAGCTGGATCATGCTGGATCCACTGGTTTGGGTGAGGAGCCAATAATACCATTTGAGGATTATACACGACATATATGGTGATGACCTGGGGGATGGTTTTTCATGGTTTATCCATGTTTTTCCGGTTCCAAAATTAGATGGGTAATGATGGGTAAAAGTCGGCAAATGCAGCTGGTGTCAATGGTTTCCAGATGTTTTCGCTGAAGAGTTTCCCAACACACCCTATCAATCCATTGAGTAAGGATCAGTACTATTTTGAATTTACTATAATTGAATATCTGGTTGGTGGTTAGGCACATGTAATGTTTTATTTGTCCATATCTTGGGAATTTCATGATCCCAACCGACCGATATTTTTCAGAGGGGTAGGTATACCACCAACCAGATATGATTGATCCATGGTTATCCAACTATGCAGTGGTTAGGAGCCTGTTGGGAACGATGTGGGTATCCAATTCATCCCGTTCTGATATGAAAAGAGCCAGCCAACAACCTACGAAATTGAGTTTCCCAACCACAAGATAGCCATTATTATCCAGTAAGTTGTGGTGTTTTCTGAAAGCCAGCTGCTTTTAAAGGACTCCGTCTTTGAACGTGATGCTGTCCGTCGTGTTGTCCTGCAAGAAGCCTCAGATGCCGATCTGGTCGTGGGTTGTGGATATAAAATAAGCAAACCAAAAAGGATTGGCATGTTGATTCTTTAGATTTGCATCTTACATTATTTACTTTCTATACTTTTTTGGTGATGAAACATGTTATATATGGCGCTCACATCTTGCATTTGCACACCTCTGAGGCAGCGACCAACCCCTCAGAAGAAATGTCGCACCAAGACATTGAAACTCTTTGATGATCCGGAAATCGAGGACTTTTTCTATACTTTTTGGGCGGTCGAGGACTTTATGTCAGTCTAAAGGCTCCACACTGGATAGATTTGGCATATATTTGGCATATTTTGGCACAATGATATTGAAATTGGATTGAAATTGGATGTGAACATAATTCAATTGTATTCAATTGATAAGGGGACGCATGCCAAAGAATCCCCATCATCGGTGGCACATATTAATTGGATGATTGGACAAAGCCATGGCGATTTTCCGGCGTCACCTCAGGAGCTGGTGGCCCAGGTGAAGGTTGTCTATGATGTGATCAACGTGATGGCGCGGTCACCATGGGTTAAGCATCGGTGAAGCTTTTTGAATGAGTCATGGGACCATGACTGGATGATTTGGGCTCCATTTAAAATTTAGGAAACCTCCAAATAATAGTATAATATATTAACACACATATATATATAAATTTGATTAATTGTACGTATATATGTATATATATATATATTTATACTTATATTTATATTTATAATTATTTATAATATAAATAGATGTATCTGTGAAAAGGCTGAAAGATCTGAAGCACTTGGAAGACGACATCTTTTTGACGTCTTCCATTGCCAGGTTCAATATGATGGTGACCTGGATATCGAGATCGATGAGGAAGATCTGAAGATGGACGGACCGCTTTTGGACAAACTGCGCGACTAGTTCCCAGGTTCCCAGTTACGATCTGCAGGGCGCGGAACTGAGATGAACTGACACTGAGCGGATTTTGGCACTGCAGAGTTTTTGGCGCAACATTTGGTTTGGAGTGGAGTGCTAGCTTAATCACTTAATCTTTTTGATGGAGTCGAAGTACCCAAATGGAAAAACAATGAAAAACATCTTTTGGGGAATTGGAGGGATCAGCAGGTGATCTGAGTACAGCAATTGCGGCACTATGATCGTCGAATCATCGGTTTTTTTTTGGACATGGACTGCTGAAGATTCCTCCGGTTTTTTGAAGTCGGCAAATATCGCAAAATCATGCCCTATAAGGAGAGGATAGCAAAAACATACCCTTCCAGCCGCCAATTGATGTCAATTGTCACCCTGTGAGGCAAAAGTTGAGAATGCATGTCTCGTGCAGGTGTGAGAGGGAGTGGGAGAATACGCAGCGGAAAGTTCCCTCTGCTGGGTGTTCTCTAGAATGTGACATCATCAGATTTGGCGAATCTCACTCTGAATTCAGAGAATTGTACCACTTGGATCTCGGAAAAAGGTTCCTGGTTCATCGTTCTAAACTGTTCGAACTTGCTGGGTGCTTTTCGAGGCTCTTCTAGGCAGCAGGAGTCACACAAAATGGTGCTCCTGTGGCCATGAAATCAGTTCTCCGAGTGTGGCTGGAGCGAACCAATCGCTGTCCACAGGGCGCTTCCGAAAAATTCAGACTGAATGGGAAAAACGTGCAGCAAAATTCATAGTGTTATCTTCAGTCACCATTTCCGCACCCCACCATTCCAGCTGGAACCGAACGAAAGACATGAGAAAAGGGTTCTTCCTAGACCATCAACAAGCTAAATAAATGTAATATTCCCCACAAGTTTCGTTTTTACCATCTTTTACCCATTTTTATGGAGATGCTGCATGGATGCTGATGTTCAAGTAGGTGCCTAGATACATCAACTAGTTTAAGCCCAGATGTGTTTATGTTCTGCCCTGAAGAGGGTGGTGGTGACTTCTTTCTGACATCATTCCGTAGTACCCACATATGAATATATATATATATTACTACATGCACCCATACATTGAGATATTTACTGTACATTATATTCTGCATTGTGCGTGTAGACTCATGTAGATACAACAGCAGCACAATGCATGTGGCAACCAATGTGTGGAAATACATTAAAGTCATTGAAGTATGATGCGCACGAGGCTCAGTCTCATAAGCATTGCTATGTCCAAACATAGCTTCTATTTGGACGGTTCCTTTTCATAAATGAATCAGAGGTCTTGAATTCTAGGCGCATCTTGACATCATGGAACATATAGCCTACGCGGGCCTATGCTCTTAGCTGTCAATCAGATGTTTGGACCAAAAGGGGCGACGCATCAAATTGGCCAAGAGCTCCAATTACACATTTTTCCACACATCTTTTTCATTGCATTAACACATCCATGTGTATGACCACTATGATCATATTATGTCCGATAATATCGAATATTTACATAAATTCTTACCCATAGGATCCCATTGGGGGTATATTGATGGTAAATGTTACTATATATAGCATACATGGATCCTATGGGTTATAAATATGGACCGAACGGTCGTGGAAGAAAAGGGTGACACAGTCTGCATCTGGAGGACAGCGGGGCCACATGGCTGCTAAAGATCGCCCCGGCTTGACGGCAATGCCCCCCCGGCGATGTGACCAGTGAATCCTTGGTAGATGAATGAACATGAATGAAATTGAATGAAGTTATGAGCCATTTAGGAGTGTGAGTTTTTTTACCGGGAACATGTTTGGTTTTGTGGTTTCATCTGGGATGATGATAGGAAATAACATGTTAAAATGGAGGGTTGAAGCCAGCATACAGTACTGAAGTGTTAAACCCTCCAAGGTACCCATCAAAAGTGGTTTCTTCCCTTAACATCTTAATTACCCTCTGGCTATTTAACATAGCCATGGAAAATGGCCCATTTATAGATGGTTTACCTGGGTTTACCTATTAAAAATGATGATTTTCCATGGCTATGTTAAATAACCAGAGGGTAATTGATATTTCAATACGTTCACCAATGTTTAATGAGTACTTAGTGTACGGAGGGTCTAGGTGTACCATTGATTTCGTGATATTTTATGTGCCTTTCACATGTTTCACTCCCTGAAGGTACTAAAAAAGTGTTACCCCAGAAGATGGGACAGTGAGAAACCTGGGAAATGTAAAGTAATTCATAGTAAATCAAAAATTTTGCCAACATCCTGGAAACACGAATTTCTTTCTTTTTGGGGGTTACTATACCATACAATCTGACCGCATGTTTAATGAATCTATACCATGTAATCTGTTTTTTTCCAACACTTGGTGAATGTTTTCCCCCATAAACATCCATAAACCCTAGAATAATTGGGTAAACCCAAGTTTATGGGGGAAACATCCCCTTACCCTTGAATGTTTACCATGTAAGAGGATGACACTGTTTTTCAAATCGAGTCAGACATTCGCTGCGCCGGGACGTAGCGGCGCTGAGGCGCTGAGAAAGTCAACTGACAGAATTCTGCGCTTAAAAAACCGGTGAATGCGTGTAGTTGTCTAGGGAATATTTTATGATATGATTCATATATATTATATATATATATTCATATTGTATATATGTGAGTCACGCATATATATATATATATATATCTATCTGTGTGTGTGTGATATATTCATGCAATGTACATATATGTAATATATTATAAGATTCTTTCCAGATATTTGAAGATACATCTTCCAAACTGTGCAGCCCGCCTTTGCTTTTCAGCTGTCTAGAATTCTGTCGCTGGGACAGCCAGCAAACTCGCTTGTGCTTGCTTGACACTGCAGATGCTTAGCCAAGCAGTGGATGCCAACTGATATGCTGAGGAGCCAAAAAAATGTACCCGCGAAACTGCTATCAAACATGGGAATGGGCCGCCGGGAAATACTGGACATGCCTCATAATGAGCATTTATGAATATATTTGAATGGGAAAATTGATTGAAATAAATGCAGCAATTTCCAGCAAGACATGGTTGATTGCCAGAGGCATAAACAAGAATGCAGCTTGGGAGTTCGGCCGGTCATTTGCATGGGGAGACCTGAAAAGGACAAAATACTAACTAAGATTTGTAGTACCCTCTGGTTATTTAACATAGCCATGGTATAGATGGCCCATAGAAATAGATGGTTTACCGTTCTTAAAAATGGTGGATCTTTCCATGGCAAACTGTTAGTCACAACCAGATGGTAATTTGTAGCATTGTTCCAAGTCACTTCAGCGGACTGATGATGCCCATGTTGATCATTTGGGCGACATGGCCTGTATGGGTGGTTGTCCCACGCGCGAGTCACGGATTTTTCGCTTGTGCCTCCGCTTCCTGGCACAAGCGGCCGCATTTCTTCGTATGGCATCAGTTGCTGCATTTCTTTGGGCAACACGCCGATGGTTCGCATTTCACATTTACCAATACATGCAACACAGTAAAATGCGCCGCATTTTTTTAAAATTAATTTTCTGAGCAGTTGCAACATGCTGCATCAAAACAACTGTAGAAATCAAGACGCATTCTTCGGCTTAAATGGTTTGTTGCCTTTGACGCAATGCCCGTGTATGAGGAGAAGTTGATCTCGCCGCTTGCGGTCAGATTTTCACAGGAACATGTGAGAAGCACCTTTCGAAATGGAATGAACCTAGAGGCAGCTGTGGGGTTGGTCGAAGTTCAAACCTTCCAGGGTCCCAAAGACCCACAGTCCCCACACAACTACGATCTGTTGCTAAAGCCGCCCTTTCCAAACATCGAAATCGTTCGCTGGGCACCAGGAATGCGGAACAAGCAAAGCATCCCAATGGAGTCCATGCAGCATTGGTATACTAAGGATAATCGCAGGCTCTATGTGCTGCAAAGGGCGGCTACCAAATATTGGCCCAAGAAAGTGGCTGTGGAAGCGGATGTGCTCTTTGCAGTGCCCAATGGGCTGAGGAAGAAATATGATTCCTCCACTGCGGGTCTGCTAGTGGCAGTCGGTGACTCTGGGGATTTTTCTCCCAGCACCTTAGTTTGGCATTGGGGCCATGCTGTGACGCATTTGACTGGCAAAAATGTGAACATGGCCAAGGAAAAGTCGGCCTTCCAGCAGTTGAAGCAGGACGATTTGTCCAGCAGCCTGGATCAATTGGTGAGCCTTGCCACGGGACGCCGCTTCGACCCACTGCACAAACTGCCGGGATTCTCCTCCGACTCTGCCAGTGCTTCCAGTGAGCCGGAGGAGGTCGCAGAGGTCGGCAAGGCTGACAAGGCGCGAAAGGAGACGGTGAGCCAGGAGAAACAGGAGAAACAGGAGAAAGGTCAGCAAGGTCAGAGGGGGAAAGGAATGAAAGGAGGAAAGAAAGGGATGAAAGATATGAAAGAGGAAGAACCGGTGAAGGTCACGGAAGAGCACCCCAAGAACATCAGGGAGAAGGTGAAGAACAGAAAGAAAAACAAGAGAGCCGCAAAGGCCAAAGAAATTGAAGAAAGCGATGAGTCCAGTGATTCCAGTGATTCTAGTGAACTGGACTGGTCACAATGGTGGCCCGACTTTGACGAGCATTGGGAAAGAGTGACGAAGTGCCTTGATGGTGTTTGGAAAGGTCCCAAAGGTGAAACCTATCAGATGTGGTTCGAGGAACCGGGCGCGGAGGAGGTCAGAGGCTATTGCACACGAGAACAGAAGAAGAGCAGCAAAACTTTCTCCGTACGCCACTGGAAACTGTTTCAACATGTTTCAGAGCGGTTTCTGTTACACTCTGGTTATGACTAACAGTTCGCCATGGTATAGATGGCCCATTTATAGATGATTTTCCCAGCTATAAACCTCCATTTACAAGGGATTTTCCATGGCTATGTTAAATAACCAGAGGGTATCTATAGTTTGTCCATCCTTGGGCTTGATTGTTTTGGGTGGTGATCTTGAATTGACAATAACAACATATGTTGGGCTTGGTTGAAGCCAACAGCTATGCAGATCCAGCATCAATACTTATTTGATATTATTTGCATGCATTTCATACTGTCCCAATGCAGATTAAGTTGGCACTTTCTTTTGGGGTTGTCTCAAAATTTGGAACCCCAAAACGGTCAATGTTTATGATAATTTTCCCCATGAAGATGTATTTGAAGATACGCAACTGCCTTATAGATAAATTGGTGACCCCCGAAAAATTGAGACAACGAATGAACATGCCATAGATATTCAAACAATTCCAAATATATCCAATAGTACCCCGTAATTCTCCAAGAATATCCCATGAATCTCCAACACTCATCCCGAGCTATGCAAGAATCTTCCATTACCTGGGTTTGCTGAAGATGATTTGTATTTTCCCCATGGGAAATCCACTGCACGGGGAAATCTATGGAGAATAGTTCTGTTTTTTTTTTCAGGGGTTCCTTAAGCAAATCCAAGATGAACATCCTCATATTTTGTGTCGCTGGATTGGTTTAAGGGAAAATTTACAGGAAACCATTGTTTTTACCATCAAATATAGGGCTTTCCTGTAAATTTTCCCATCATCCAATTCTATGATTGTGGCACCCAGCAGTTTTCAGGCTATGACTATGGCACCTGTCTGCTTTGGTGGGGCACGGGCCGGCGGTTCTGCTTGGACCCAGAGGAGTTACGACGGAACCGGCGATGTGCTCGATGGTACGCTGCTGGGAAGGAAGCTCCAGAATTTGACACTTGGATTAGGGATGCTTCAACTTGGTGCTGAATCACATTCAGAAAGGGTGGTAAATTGGTCATTTTGCATACATCTATGTTTCATGATTGGTCATTTTACATACATCTATTTTCCATTATTTTCCTAGGCCCTAGTTTTTCCCCGTTGTATCTGGGGTGTTGGGAGCAACCCCTGGACCATTCAAAATACAGTGAGTGATTGGTGATTAATTATAAAGGATTACAGTACTTGCTGCCCAATTAATCTATTGGTGCTGGTTCTCTAAGCATTTCTAAGCCACAAGTGAGCGGATACCTAGACTATTAACGATTATTTCATGGTATGGGAGAGGATGTGTCGTGTTTCTTTTGCTCACTTGGACCACTTGCGCTCCAGCAAAGGTTAAGATGCAAAAGACAAGACATAGATCATTTTTCTATATATATCTATATCTACGGAATATATATATATATATACAAATATAAATATATATATATATATCGATCTGTGTCCGTGTGACCTGCCTAAATGCATATGTTGCGATGAATTATACAATGATCATAGTGTACATCTGTCTATTTTGATTGAGCTCAGTTCTGAAGTTTGACCACGGCCCGCGCTGAGGAATGGCTACTTGTCCAGGAAGACAGCGATGACGATGATGAGGTCGAGCATGGTAAGAAACCACCACGTCGAAGAGGCAACAAAAAGTGGCACTTGCAGGGCCGTGCTGGTTGTGGTTGTAAGGTGATGAAATGGATTGGTTGGAAGATGTACTGGAAACCATGAATTATGGGGAGTTGCTGCAGGTTTTCCCTTCAGCCAACGTCTTGAGTTGCTGTAGGTGGGTGTTACAAGAGCGTTTCAGAAGTGAAGGAATGTTGCGGCAGATATTGAAAGCCAGTGATTCGACAAGTTTTCACGTTTGGATACTTTTGGGTTTTCCAAGTGAATGGTGCGTTTGGGCATTTTTGGGGACCCACTGGGTTGCCACCTGCAGCCCATCATTTTTCCATCCAGCTGCATTCATAAACCTCAAGCTGATTCAACACTGTTCAACACTTTCAACTTGCGAAGCCGCCCCCAAAATTGCCGACTTAACGAAGTGCGGAGCACTGTGGAGCGCTAGTTTCGGCTACAGCATTTCTCATATTTTTTCCATATTCTTCCTGCAATGAATTCCACATGCACAGGGCAGGACATTCGGTCCTATTAATGCCATGTGGCTTGCGAAGACATCGAAGACGCAACGTATGTTGCTTGGATGTGGCTGTGTAGCATTGCAGGGAACCCAGATTTGTTCATTGGCAATGTCTTTGAAAAGATGCTACCCCCAAAATCCCTGGGTCGTATGGATATTAGGTATATATATATAATTATATAAAAAATATATAATATATATATATATATATATGGATTCATGGATGATATGGGATTATATGGCCAGAATTGTCGACATTCAAATGGAATATGCATAGACCTGGAAATAGCTTGGGGTATCGAAGTTTGGACGAAGCCAACTGGTATACAATGTGGGGCCCCCTAGATAGCTAAGTTGGTATACTTATAACTATAGTTAATGGGGTTTATACAGTAAACCAACTTAGCTATCTAGGGGGCCCCACATTGTAGGGGAACACGCTGGCACTTCCATCGTCCTCTGAGTTGCTCGCCAACATTCTGGTGACGGATGGGTACTGACACTCAGATCGCTAGAGGACAAGTGTGGCGTATGATTTTCTTATGGCTTCTTATGTTTCTGTGTCCCGAAATAGTGGTAAAATATGGTAATATAGTGGTATGGCATGGTATACCACTGGAATCTAATATGATCTAACACACGAAACATATCACAAACCCAATTTAAAATCACATATGCCAACAAATTCAGACGAATTTCAGATGAAATATGGAGTTGAGCATAGTTGAGCTAGTGGCTGTTCCATTTTAAGCGTAGGTCATGCTGTGTCTCCCCTGACCTCGAGGTCTGGGCCGTGGGTGAAATGTGAGAACTTTCCCTTTCTGTCTCGACCTTAGACCAGGTTTGAAGCTTTGAAAAGTATGGTACCCAAGGCACACAAACTCTGGAATGTGGTAAACCCAATAATAATGATAATAATGATAATCATGAAATACCAATAATAATAATAATAGTAATAATAACAATAATAATAAACCATCCCCAAAATCACCATACATAGGCAGTATAAACCACGCCCAGTCATGGTAGGTTTATTGGGTTGCCAACATGAAATTAAACCAAAACCATAATTTTGTTTGTCAGAAGTTGCAACTCTGTTAGGTCCCACAGCTCTAAGCAAGTCGTTTGGACCTGAGAGCCACAAACAGCTGGGTTTGAGATGGAGGTCATAGGTTCAGGGTGTGGGGGGGGCAGGGCGGGCAAAGAAATGCAACAACTGCAAGGCAGAAACCAAGAAATGCCACATCGACGCCTCAAGGACGTCGGCGTTGACAACCTGGAATGTCATTGCAAAAAACTTACAGAGGTGGGATCATTTTTCAGCGTTTTTTTTTGAAAAAATACCTGGTGCCAAAGACCTTGGCCAAGCAGGTTGCTGTGTCCGAACCAGCTGCTGAAGGACAGATTGCCACTGATTTTGAAGTGGGTCTGTCTTGGAATGGGGAAAAATTATAGACCCAATTATGGCCACTGAATGGGGATAACGATCATATTTTATGATAGACCATGGGATTTTGGTGTGTTCCCCTAAATGTTCAGACGAACCCAAGTTGTTTTTCCCATGTTTTGCTAATCGTTTCCAATGGTTCAACCCATCCGCAGGCTGTGCTGCTGAAGCCACCCTTTGGCTGGCACGGGGGTTTTCGGATTTCGCAGGGCCTACCTGGATCGCGTTCCATGTGGGGGACAGCTGTGTTGCCAACTCGGAACCGCCTGGTGGTTTCCATGGGTTTCACTATGGGTTTCACTTCTTATGTCCACCTTCGATCTTGGATGGAATCCCATTTTTCAAGTGAAGCAGACTGATTTTGATTCATTTTCGTGATCCCAATGGACTGACATTCTGCCAAGGTGGTTGAACGCTGTACTGGGCACCCCTGTGCAGAGCCCAAAACCAGGAGATAGTGCATGGACGTTTGAAGAGATGCCTTTCATCACCATTTTACACATTCCTTAAAACCATTAAAATCCCAAAAAAAAAACATGAATAACACACATCATAAGTGTCATAACTGTCATAACTGTCATAACTGTTCAACAATTGTTCTGACAGTGCAGAACTGCACCAGGACAGGGGAACCTGGAAAGCCCTGGCCATCGGCGAGACCTGAACGATCGGATCGGCAAGTTTTTGTGCCAAGGGAATTGTGTCAGGCCGCAGAGGGGGGTCGAACGATTTTGTTGTGTGAAAATGATTGTTGGTTGGGACTACTATGAATTACTATGGTCCAATTATGATAATTATGGAAAGACCGCATTTTTGTTTTTTTTTTCAGTTTTAAACATGTTTCTTTGTAATCTAATGTGGAAACCCTTGCTTTGGAGTGGTGTCTTTGGTCATCATTGCACAAACAACATGTCACGCGAGTGCTTCGCGTTGCAATGAGGATGGGACACTTAAGATTTTGACAGAATTGGCAACTCTGACGCTCAAGGCGCTTGCTGCCTTGATACGAGTTCAGTCAGATCAGTTTTGGAGATTTTGGCACTCTTAAGAAACATGTTTTGCTCTCATTTGTGTGAATTATCCCATAGGATCCATGGTGCTGCTATATATGGTAACATTTACCATTTAATACATCCCAAATGTTAGCATATATACCAGCACCATGGATCCGTCATGGGTATATAGTTTAATCATCACCAACAGTCAACGGACATCACCAAATCTATCCATCCAAATCTCGGAACCGCGGAGGATGGCAGTGTTCCCCCAGAGATCGTGCGTGACCAAGACCCACTGTATCCCACAGTCGAATGGTCCCATCAGTTGCAGTGGTGATTCGCGCAGAGCACTCTGATGCACTCAGGCTGAGTTGGAGTTCATCCGCTTGTTTGGGTGGGGAACTCGCAACCCGAAATGGATGGTGGAGTTGAAAGTCAATTCAATGGATTTTCCATTAAAAGCCATCAATGTTTCCATTTTTCAAGCCCACCCATTGAAAACAAGCATCAGTTTCTGATGTTTTTTTGAAATGGTGTCTGACATTGTCTTTTCCAAGGCCTCAGAGACTTCAGCATCAAGTCTTTCATTCCTTGCACATGGAGTGTTCCGTCCGACACCCCAGCTGTCGATTCATTCAACATATTCAACGGCTCCAACGGCTCAGGGGAAGAAGATCTCTGAAAGTCCCATCTTAAACATACGCAAAATTGGATACACTTCCAGATTCGAGCAAATCACTCATAACATTTCTGATATTTCTGGCAGCTTTGTTGACTTGCAAAGTGTGTGTTTTTTGATGCTGTAAACGGGTACATATGGAACGACCCACGCAACTAATATTGGTTCAATTTATGTTTTGATAGATTATAGAATATTATAGAGCCACGAAAACAGAAAATTGTGGTGGTGCATCATGTTGAACCAATTCCATTTGGTGATCTCACCATAAAAACTTCGATAATTTGGATATCAGCAGCAATAACTTGGGGATATAAAACCAGCAATACATTGGAATTTACGGGAATTTACTAGAGTACCCATATATAAATTGGTACCTTACCCCATCATGTAAGTACTTTTATACATGGGTACTTGGGAGGTCTAGCCAGCCATATTCAACCATACCAGACTAATAACAATAACAAAAACAATAGTTATAATGGTTCATAATATTGACAATGATAATGATAGCAATGATCTATACGGTACCTGAATAGTTAACATTTACCTCTCATTGATATCCCAAATTACTCAGGTAAATTAGTCTATATTATACTGGAATTATATCCTATATTATTGTAAATTATATCTATCCCATTGATTTATAGGCTGAAAAATATATCTATCCCATTGATCTATTGCAAATTTCTATCCATATCCCGTAGGATCCATGGTGCTGCTATATATGGTAACATGGATCCCATCAATATACCCCCTTTATGTTAGCATATATACCAGCACCAGCACCATGTATCCTATGGGTATACATATATACGATATATATCTTTTCCAATGACATCAGGCTGACGTGCACCGGGTCGTGGCCAAAGTTTGCTTTACCGGGTCGGATTGCGATGAGTCACCCGGCAAATGCGAGTTGAGGGTGCCCGTTGAGGTCCACAAAGATTGGAAAAAAACAGAAGATTATGTGATATAAATTGTTCTTCACAAGAAAGGTGTTAAAATACTACCACTATTTTTAGTAAGATATATGCAGAGATCTGAATTATATATTATATATTATATATATATGTGTCTTTTTTGATCGTTTTGGGAGGTTGCCAGCCAGGCTGAAGTCTTGGGATTTTGGGAGGTTCGGAAGAGCGTGTTGGATTTTGCCGATGGACCAACCCTCCTGCGCCCAAAGAGAAAGTCACTTGGGAAACATGGCGCCTGAGATCACAGGAACTAATCCAATCCCCCTTTTTGTCGACCCTTTTTGTCGAGCTAATTTAATGAAACACCCCCCAAACGAAACCCATGACTTTTATAGGGAATTTACCCATATTTGGGACCACTGATTTAGGTCTTGTTTTCCCTATGGGCCATGGGAGATGGGAGAAAAAAAGAAAAGATGGGCAAATCTGAGGTTGAGCAAATATTCTCTACCACGCTGTCACGTCTCTTTGGGACTTCCCTATGATTTTGGCGACTCCAATTTCTTGCCGCGGGCTCAGGATGGCTCAGGGAGCATCAAACATGGCAAGCTGGGACATCCCATGGATCCTGCGGCCACCCCACGTAGCTGCGAGGTACGCGCCGTCCTGTGAACGTACCGGACAGTGCAGTGCTGAGCCGGTAACCTGACACTGTGAAATGCAGCACGTTTTTTCAGGTGCCAGAAACCTGACCTGAAACCCCAAAGTAGAGATGGCTCAGAATCTTTTCCGTCAAATAGGGGTAGTTCCTACTGTTTTCATGGAGGTACCCTAGAAATCATCCAGTCGTCATGGATGACCATGACTTTGTATTGAAACCTATGGTGACGACTGGGGATCCCATGAAAGCCATGTCTCTCAGCCCGAGGTTCTATTGTCCTCCAGGAGTGCCAACCACTCAGGGTAGATCCAGACGCCATGCTTTGGGAATGGGTTTTATTCAAGCACCAAAAACACATTCAGAAACTGGAACAGTCAGAAAATTCAAGAAACGGATGTGGCTATGGATCAATACCTATACATACCATTTTTAGTGGGATGAACATCCATTTACCAGCTATTTTGATGTTCACCAGGGGTACAAGGTTTTGACCCACTGCCATGTGAAGAATTCCCGTTCATAATTTCTTAATTAGTAAACCCCCCAAATAGAACGCTGGAAAGGTGGACACCTGGGAAATTCAGGGCACAAATATCATCCTGGATTTCCACTGTGTCTCCTGGAAAGTTCAACAGAGCCTAACATCAACACCTATAAACATGATTAAACATGTATAAAATACCTCTAGGAACCGTAGTGAATGTTGATCGAATCTAGTCATTTCTTGGGGGCCACCCCGGACGAGGCCGGTGGCTTTGCAGTTGACCCTGAAAGCGGGCAGTCGTTCAGCTGAAATCTTAGAGTCCGGGAGAAATCTTCGGGGATGAAACGGATTCCGTTTTGTTTGGGGGAATGTTGGAGAAATAGATTAATATCACCAACAATGATGGGAAAACACAGTAGAACTTAATAACTTATAATAGATTCACTTGATCCATAGCCATATAACCAATGATGGAAGGAAGTGTCGCCTGGAAAAATCTGATCTGCCAAGGCCACTGTTTGGGCAGCCATGTTTCATGCTCAGCCGCAAAACTCAACGTGTCACATCCAGATTACCTTCTGGATCCTAACATACAAAAAAACGATGGAAAATCACCATGCTATGAAAATTGGTAAATCAACTAGAATTCTACTGGGCAATGTTCAATTGCAAACTGTTAAATTACCAGAGGGTATTCCAGATTCATTGTCCAAGGCTCGAAGGCCTAATGCCTGGCGTGGTGTCGGCACGGCGGACATTGGCTCCTTGGATTTGTCGACCCAAGTGGACCATCCAGTAGCCATAAAAAATGGCAAAAGTCCTAAAATGATGGGGTAACATTAACAATTTTTGTGGGTAATACCATGATATACCATGATATACCATGATATACCAAGTTTTTCAGTAACGGAGGCTTGAAAGAAATCACCCATCGGCGCCCACGTTGATTACAACACAAGAATCCGATCTTGCTTCGCAAAGATCGGTGGATTGGATACCTTGTTCGTGACTTCCCGAAGCTTGTGAGGCGGTTTCACTGAGCGATTCCGATGACGCTGGGGGCAGCAAAGTCGGACGATTTGCACGGGAGCGGGATAAAATGGGCCGTGGAGTTGGGAAAACCCTGGTTTCCGGCAAAGTCTCAAGTTAAAGAAGGAGAAAAACTTCTTGGCTGGAAAAAGGGGATTAGATTCAGTTGATCAGTTGGATATTGCACGTTTGAAATGGGTAGAGATGGCACTGCCACCACATAAGTCAGCAGTAGACTGCACAGGAATGCAGTCCGGGAAAGTTCAACCTGAAAGTCTTGATTTAATTCTTCAATGCAGTTCTTCAACAGTGCATCCATGTGTGTGTTTCGGAACATTGGCGAATTGTTGGTTTCCGTATTAACAGCAACAATTTTCGGATGATATTTAGGAACCATCAAAAGGCCTGTTGTTGTTGTCGTCGTTTTTTTTCTTCTTTGTGTTGTTCACAACCTCTCTGCCCTGACGCGCTCCCCATTGCTGTTGGCTGGGGTCGGCGCATCCATTTTGGTGAAATCAACATTAGCCATGAAACAACCAGGAGTGGTTGGAGCATGACGAGATGCGCTTGGGATGCCCTGGAGAGTTGGCCTTCTTCTCCATCTCGAGGGTGCGGTTCGGTGCCATTTCACCAGGGATTTCATGGGGATTTCAGGAGGATGATGGGATGATATATGGGGAATTTATCATAACCCATTTTTTTTTGGGATATTTCAAGGGACTTAAATGGTGACTGAACGGATGTTTTTCAGATTTTTCATGGGGATCTTATTCAGCCAGTGGGAACACTTTATTTTTTTGTTTGTGTCTACGTGCACGTGACCTTTTTGAGGCGCGCGTTTAAAAAAAAATGTTTGTGGAAGGAAACCTGCTGAATAAGGGACTGCTGGGATACAAACTATACATAATTATACATAATATATATATATATATTATCATTATTACTATCATTGTTATCATTTTTTTAAATTTATTATTAGTATTATTATCCATGTTATATTTAGATACAGATCACCATCCCCCCCATATTGATCCATAGATTTGTTTACAGATGAAATTCATCGTTGTTTTTCCAATACGTTTCCCTTCTTTAGAGGATTCCCCTCTTGTGCAATTCTTGCCTAGAAATACCGTGTTGCCGATTTTTTTATGCACCAGTCCTCTGTTTGCACGTGTTTTTTTGATTCGATCATTTGTCGAACGATCTGTGACATTTATTTTCGTGTTTGAGCCTTCTTTTTGCGAATGTGATGCGGTTTTCACCAATTTCCACCTTTGGTTTGAGACTTGCAACTTTGCAGGGTGTGCACATGCTGAATGAGGGCCGCGTGGGCTTGCCAATGGCGTCTACCCTTCCTGTTGAATGCATTTGCATGGCACAAGTATCACAAGTCATAGACCCCGAGAGCCTCATTGATACTTGGCATGCGAATTGCAACTAATTCCTTCCCTTCATTACTATTCAATACAAATCGCAAAAATTAAATTAGTATAGATCCAATACTGAAACAGAGATAAACAGAGGTTCTAGAGGGCTATTGGATATATGTGGGCCATGGGATCAACATGGTCGACATTCAGCGACCCAACAAGGGTGGGATCTTGTGGAATTCGTTCCGCCAGGTTATGCCCAAGCTGTTGCAAAACTGCGGCGGGCCGGCTACGTGTGGTTTTCATACGTGATCCGGTTGCGAGGCATCGAAAACTGCTGAAATCGTTATCCAAAGGCTTTGGTTGAGCTGTTCTCTGCACTTGAGATACTTGAGATTTGTACTCAAAGTATTTCAAAGTTCTCCGGAATTGAGACTTGCAAGCGCACTTGATTTGGGATTTCGGCAGTTGGCCGCTTCACCAAGCCTGAATTCAACAGAAGAATATGTCATGAATATATTGTTTGATGGGTCAGACTTGTCTCCTACTTGTCCCCTCAAAATCTGGATGTTTTATTCCTAATCATATGAACCCAAAGAAAACCAAGAAGTTTTCCTGCAGCATAGATAGTGACTGGAGCCCCAGGATGTCCAGCTTCTATCATGGCTATTGGTTTCCCAACAAGGGGCACCTCTTGCCAGACGCCCAGATTTCTGGGATCAATCTCTCTCGTTTCCAGCACTTGTGACTGGAGGAATTCCAACATTGTCAGCCTTCATTGAAACGTTCTACAAATTTCAAATCGACCTTTCGATACATCTCAAAATCCTGAGACATACCCCAAACCTGCTGCGTGCTTGCCATTTTCCCCATGCAAAATAGATGGAGGTAACTTGGATAATTTTGGGGTATGCCCATGACTTAGGAAACTCCCATATTTGAAAATGACCATTGGATGTTTGTTGGCCAACCCCATCCGTTTTCAGAGAATCTCCGCATTTTTGGGCAGAGGCCAGGACAAGACCGGCTGGAAAAGCACGCACTTTTTGAAACCTGGGTCAGCTTCTCAAGTGTTGCGCCAGCTTATTTTGATGAAAAAAAGGGTGGTTTTCAAAGTGGGCGATCCCCGGAGACATAGGTTTCCACGACGAAAATGATCACCCATGACGGCTACCCCCCTGGAAAAGTTCATATTTGAAGATAGTTCCCGCAGGAACCACCAAAAAAGATAGAGACCTTGTTAATTATGAAAAAAACCCAATACTAAATACCATTTGGGGACGGTTTACACAAACCATAATTCGAATGGTGATTCTGGGGGTTTATGAAATTGGGTCGGTTTGCGGCACTCGAGGTGGAGTTGATTCTAAATGGATCCTCGGCCATGTTTGAAGCCAGTGTGGGAAGCTCAGCAAGGATACCAAGTTTTATCAGGATAGCAGCAGGAACAGAATCAAAACCCACTTAAGTTCAGTGTCATGTTCTTTTATCATGTCTGAATTGAATGCTATGCATTTTCTGAGATTAAGACATGTTATGTCTTATGGTTTTAAGATGTTTAATTATTATATATACCATGTATATCACATATTATATATATACACACCATAACTTCCAGATATTTTGAGAATGTTAAGCTTATACTAACATTCAGTTATATACCATATGTGGGGGATATATTTAAGCCCCAGAATGTTTTGAGAACTGACGACCTCCCCCCGGAGGACCTCCCCCCCAATCGGATCAGCTCACGGAGGATCTAGACCACGTCCGTCCCGCACTGCACCGCTGGCTGGGGGATGGGCCGCTTGGTGCTTTGCGTTACGAATCCCCAATGCTGGGTGGATGGAAGAGTTACCCGGCCTGGTAAACTGACAAAAAACGATGGAAAATCACCATGTTTAATGGGAAAATCCACTATTTCTATGGCCATTTTCAATAGCTATGCTATGTTAGTCATTACCAGAGGGTACCAAGGTAAAATTAGCCCAAAATGAACCAAATACGTCGGTAAATGTAGATAAATACGTAGGAACATCGTCTAGGTAAAAATGGGTAAACATATCCCATTCATGGAGCATGGGAATGGGAGAGAGTACGAACTGTTCATAGGATAAGCAGAATGTAAGCATAGGCATATTTTTTTGGAGGTTTCTTGACTGGAGAGTCTAGGTATGATGAATATAATGTTCTTCATAGCCCACTTCTGAGGAACGTGGTCTTCTGTTTAGAGGACGTCGAGAAATCTCTGCAACGTGTTGAAAACGCACTTTGCAGAGGCACGGAGAACTGGCTTTTGCTAAAGCCAAATAGAAACGATGCAATCAGTTCTGGAATTTACTTGCCCATTAGTAAAGCTCCCATACACATATATACCACCTATACAGCTGTAGTATTTGTAGTCTCGAAAAATCCGTTCTTTTGGGGTGAAAATCACCGTGAGAGTTTTCTGATCGCAAGGCTACGGCCATTGCACACCTCTCCCACGATTCCCAGCGGTGAAGTTCTACAAGAAGCCCAAACGCGAGTCGCTTCAAAGTCTGTCAAGCGAAGTGGTTGGCTCAGGAGCTCAAAATCTGCAAACGATTCAGCACTGTTTAACACAACGGGGCACCTTCAAGCATCAAAAGTATGAGGATATAATATGATATGATATGATATAGATATAGATATAATAGATAGTTAGTTGATATGTTAGTTGATATATAGTTCGTTGATAAATGACGAGTTTTCTCCGGGCGTCTCAAGATTTCGAACCCAAAAAAAAACTGACGAGTCCGCTGGACTCGTTTCGAAGGTCGCAGAGCTTGTGAGGCTTCGCTTTCGTTTCGATTATGAAGCTTTGTCAACGTGTCAGTAAAAAGTGTGCAGGATCTGCTGATTGGTTAGTGAAGTTGTATCCCATTATGAATAGATGTATATATATATAGGATAAATATGGATAAATACTGAAAGATATGATTTAAGATATCCCTATGCCCTCCCAGTCCCCACAAGAATTGGTAACTGATAAAAGACCAACTTTTCAAGGTACAAGAGTTGAGATCTGCTGTGATACCCTAGCTACCCAGAGTGGCTCTGACTATCGGGACTCATTTGTGGGACTCAAGTGGGTTCACTTTCGGGATATCATCCAATATATAACCATACCCATAGGATCCATATATGCTATATATGGTAACATTTACCATCAATATACCCCAAATGTTAGCACATATATACCATACGTGGATCCTATGGGATATATAAACCTTTCCAGAATGGGATATAACCATGATATAACCGGGATATAATTGGGATATAGCCATAGCTGATATGATCCTAGCCATAAAAGTGATATATGGCACCTCCAATTTCCAAGCGAGTTGCCCAAGAAAAATTGGGAGTTGTTTTTTGCCATGGCCATCAATGGTGCTACAATGGGGATGGGGAAAATCATCGAATCATTGAGGGATTTTCCAGATATTTGACAGAGGGTAACACGCTATGACCAAGGATTCCGTGAGGTGAGAATCTGAATTCGAAGTACCCTCTGGTAAACTAACATAACTATGGAAAATCACCATTTTTAATGGGAAAACTCACTATAAATGGCCATTTTCAATAGCTATGTTAGTCATTACCAGAGGGAAAAAGCCAAGATCTTGAGATATTCAACAAATATTCAACAAATGGCATTGTAAGTTGGGCGTCCAGAATGTCCACCAAAAAGGGCCGTGATTCTGCTGCTTTCATTGACCTGGCCGTTGGGCTTTAGCGCCAAGCGCAAAGTTGACATGGAAGGCTTAGAAAGGCTCAAATACCCTGACTAATTCAGATCTGACCACGCGACAGTTGAATGAGAGTGGAATCATCCTTTGAAAAGCCATTAATTACTGATGAATAGATTTGTATAAGTATGTGCGCATCGCCACATGGACATGTTTGCACCAGCAACAGCCATTTTTTAAGACGAATCTCGCCAAGCAGTCGCTCAGATTTTTGAATTTTCATAGGTGTTCCATTACATTTGAGAGACTTCCGAGTCGGACTTTCAGCAGTTTCCAACCTCAAAAGACCCTTGGCAAATGGCCAAAACAAGAGCCTTTAGAGTCGCCGTGGATTTCCAGTGACATCGAGGCGAAGCGGTGAGGTTCAGCTTTCATGCTGTCGACTGGGAGTTGATTTGGGAGTTTCCAGAATTTTTTTGGTACCCCAAAAGCTGGATGGTTTCATGGATCCGAAAATAACAGGGCTGATATCTCGGGGTAGCCCCATGACTTCCTTCCTTGGTCGTCGCTCCACTTGTTCTATCTTGTTCTGTCCAGGTCATGAGACAGATAGAAAGCATGCAAAGCAGACTGGAGCAAGCGGAGAGGCAGAATTATCAGCTCCACTTGATGCTTCAGGAGCCTGTGACACTGTGGCTGTGGCATGCTGTGGCTATGAACTGGGGGAGAGGAAGTGGGGCTTGAACTGGATTGTGGTTTTCAGGCAATTTTCATGCCAGATTGTTACTTTTCTGGCTTTGCCCGAGCAAGTTGGTGTTTTTTGTTGGTGGTTTTGAAGTCCTCAAACAGATTAGTCGCATTTGTGAAGTGATGAGATTCTTGGATTCTACCTTTACATCTCAGGGTTTCAATGGCTGTGCCAATGGGTGTGGCATCAGGAACCCCGCAAAAAGACCCTGACACAAAGTCAGGCCCACAGAGATCCACAGGGTACAACCCACTGGTTCATCATAGTTTTTCTTGTTTTTTCCTTATTAAGATGGCCCCCCCTGGGAGTTTGTTGGCCATGTTCAGACCCATGAATCAGATATGAAGCCATGAATTTGAAGTTGTTGCTTAATATACTGTAATATAACTTCAAGATATTTCATGAATTTTCATGATATATCCCCAAGATCTCCCTATTGGTGGTGTAAACTCTGGGAGCAGGAGATTTGCCAGGACGAGGCGGACGTTTCTTGGGGAAACATCTGCTGCTTTGCAGAAATGGTACAACTGAGGATCCCCCAATAGCTGGATGCTTTATAAATTTTTTATAAATGTTAATGGAAAGGTGAATTGACATGGTATCTCGGGGTACCCACCAGGTTGGGAAACCTCCAATGAAATCAGGGGGGTGGCGTGAAATTCCACCCATTTCAGGATCCCCGGAACCGATCCTCCGGCCGACTCTCACAGTGGAGAGCTCAATCTTCACGGAGAGTCGAGGATCTACGGCCCCGGCGGCCAAGATTGGATCTCCTTTCAGAAACGACTCAGCAAAATCCGGCAAAGTTCATGTCGAAAAAAACCATGCCACAAATCCTAGGACCTAGGACCTTAGCTGTCCCAGATATTCCATGTCCCAAATCCTAGGACCTTCAGCTATCGACCATCCGTAGCGACCTTGGCCGTTTTGGGTGTCGATTTCTGGGGGAAAAAATCATTTTCAGAAAAAGACCGGGGTTGGTCACCTCCAACGGAGTGGAAAATCATGAAAAATCCTTGAACCATCAGTTCTGGAGGAAAACTCATTGAAATCCATGGGAACATGAAACATCCATGGGAACATCCTTGAAATTAGATCATTGAAACATGGTATTTTCCCTGCAAGCCAAAAGGGATCGAAGCCTTGGGCTTTGCCGAGACCCAGGCTCGGCCTTCTTGGAAGCTTGGCGAGGCCAGACCTCCCCAGGGTGTTCGGAGAATTGGTTGAAGCGAACGTTGACTCAAATTGGCTGAAACATGTTGAAACCGTTGGTTTGAAACCTCTGGAAATTGGTTGACAACATGTCACCATTGGTTGAGGAATTTGAAGCCTCGAACATTCATGTGTGTGTCTCAAAGAGAGGAAAAAACACCAATGTTTTTCTGTAAATTTGTGCCTTAAACCGATCTTAAATTGAAGCATTGAGTGGTGGCAATAGCATAGGAGGACACATACTTTCGGTTTTCACCCACCCTGAGGATCAACCACAAGTCACCCGCTTCAGCCTGTCCAACGCGGAATACAAAGGCAAAGACAGACTATATAGATCCATATAGCACCATTTCGGAGACAATTGGACTGAATCTCTTTATTGGCAAACTGCATACCATCGGTCATGTTTTGAATTTCACGTGTGTTTTAGCTGGATTTAAAGCTATAAGTGAAAGTCATAATAATTATCTATCCCATAGGATCCATGCTATATAACATGGATCCCATCAATATACCCCAGTCATGTTAGCATATATACCAGCACCATGGTCCTATGGGTATTTAGATAGCTCTTACCCTCCGGAAATGTCACTTTCATCTCTGGAATCCTGGTTCGGTTTTTGTCCCAATGGTCCTGATGGTGCCACCTGCTATCTGGTCTGTCAGGTGGCTCAGCACCCGTTGATGACTTAGTCTGATTTCTTGGAACCGTGTAAAAGGACTTGTATCCAAACTGGGAAAATGTGTTTTGAGAGGTTGACCCTCCAGTTGTACCTAGAACATTGTTATTTTACATGAGTTTACATATGTTGCCCCCATAATCTTTGTACTCTTTCCCAATGACATTGGAACAACTGGAGGGTCTAGGTATGTCTATATAAACATTAATTAATTACATATATATTTGGAGTATATTGAAGATGAATAGAGACTAAAGTTTTAGATCCAAACTTAAGGATCTTGGGGACTTGCAGCGATCGCGTCAGAATTTGGTCTCAGAATTTGGACCCCCCAGATGTTTTCATGATTCATCGCCAGGTTTCGATGACAAAGTAGCAATCATCATCATCATCATCATCATCATCATCACGTTCAACACATTTTCTGCACCAAACATACAAAATATTTTGGATGATGCTTTCCGTTGAGACTCGCATGCTGTCCTGGTAGCAGAGCAGCCGTTCGCATCAGGCTGATGCGATCACAAGGGTACTACACTCCACTTCACTCGGAGAGAAGTGGGGGCCTCGAACTTGAGATTCACAAAGATTAAAGACTGGGGGTTCAATGAGATGTTGAAATCTGTGAAAATGATAGAAGCTCGAAGCTGGAATATAATGATATCTAGTAGATGATAATACAGCATAATACAGCAACATATAGCATATACATGCATATACAATTAATCTGGTTGGTGCTTTGGAACATGAATTTTATTTTTCCATATATTGGGAATGTCATCATCCCAACTGACGAACTCCATCATTTTTCAGAGGGGTTGGTTGAAACCACCAACCAGTAGTCGTTGGAATTCCCATGGTTTTCGCGCGCTTGGAAGGACGCGAAACGCAGCCACGAGTTTCCTCGAAGGACCTTGGATTTATCATGGGACCTCTGGTGTCATCCAACATAGCTGGAAAATCGGCCCCGCAATACTTCAATGATTATCCTACACATATGCCAGATATGTTTATAGATGTTTATCATCAATTTATCACCATAAATCTGGGTAAATTATATCGACCTCACTGCGACCGAGCCCTGGAATCATGGTTAGTAGGGGAATCATCCCCAAATGGGCCTTAATTCAGGTTAAAATATTATAATTTACCCAGATTTATCCTATATTGTTTCGTATTAATTTATCCCATATTGTATCCGATATGACCTTCATTTACTTCAGGGATGGCCGGCCATTTTTGACCCCCGCCAGGACAAAGTAGCGTCCCGCAGCCCCTCTCCACAGGCGGGCGAAGGCATGAAAAGTGGCGAATTTACTGGATCTCCAACTTTCGAAAGTCTGAAATACCCTCTGGTAAACATATATATAAAACCATGGAAAATCACCTTTTTCAATGGGTAAATCAACTATTTCTATGGCCATTTTCAATAGCTATGTTAGTTTACCAGAGGGTACTAAATATCAAATACTAAAAATGCCATATGATTCTCCGTAATTTTTGTGATTTCGATTTTGCCAATTCACCGATAGACTGTCCAGGGCTTGAAGAAAAGCTCAAAAACCCGGTCATCGCCATTCAAAGGTCGTCGCCCGTCAAAGTCCACGATATTTGAGCGACACCGTGGCGTCACGACGGCGTTCGCAATCCAGGCACCAGACGTTGGAACAGCAGTGGATTTAGGGTGCAACGACTGCTGAAAGCTGAAAGCTGGGGATAGAACCCCATCCACTTTTCTGTGATTGAGATGATGTTGGTACTTTTGTTGGACACAACTGGATTTAGTGATGTAGGGGGTTTGACAAATCTTGTGCATTTTGCTATCCAGGCAAGCGCGTCGCAGCACTGGCACACGATGTCAGGTGCTTCTGCATGTTTTTTTTCGTGGCTAATGCAGTTGGTGAAGCTCCAGATTGATGATTACAGAGGATTATACTATACCCAATTTACTCAATACATATAATTGTGAAATATTGAACATGATCATGTTGTCCTTGAACTGGGAATCTCCATCAACCATCATAGGGATTTGTTTTTTGCGGTTTTGACGCTCAAGTCGTCAATTTCGTCAATAGTTCTGAGTGTCAACGCGTTTCTATAGTTTAAACATGTAGGCATGTCAGGCATGTGCTGAATGTTCATTCCTTGATCAAAGTTTCAAGCAACTCTTACTGTATGGGTTGAGCCTGTGGTTGCACTGGAATCACAGGTTGATCCTCTGTCTGGGCTATCCCCAATTCGAGAGGCGCAGAAGCGTTGATGGGCATCGGATTGTCGGAATCCTCTGGTATTTGGTCATTTTCCCACTCGAATATGGCTATTTAGGGGGCGAAACCCCCATTTTCAGACACACCAATATCCTGAAGTTGTCCTTTTTACTTGACCCACATCATACACAACATTGTTTTGATTCACCCCCATTAATATCATCCTTATCCTCTGGGTATTTGTTTAAATTTACATGATGAAAAATCAGCATTGTTCATTTAGATAAATCACTAAATCACCATCTACATATGGGCAATTGTCCATATGTTAGTTTTACTCGAGGCTAGGAGATCTCCACTGCCAGGCCTTGAAGGGTCCTTCAAAGCAGGCCTTGAGGGTAGGAAATCATCGTTTCTTGTAGATCTTCCCAACACAACCCACGTCCTGTTAGGGAAAATGATTCTCAAGACCATTGGATGGTTGAATTGGTAGACTTCCTAGTCCATGAGAGTCTCACGATTTAAAAAAATGACAGCCATCGAATCCCCTCTGAGTTTCTCACCATTCAAAAACCATCAAAAAGCATCAGCCGAGTCGGAATTTCCTATGGACCAATTTTTCTTCGCAGGAGTCGAAATCCAGATCCAGTTCCGTTTCCTCGATTTCCTCGAATATCTTACGGGATTCACCTAGAAATGGTCAGGACAGGGTGGGGAGCTCAGCAAGGCAGCTGTTTTCTATCGAGCAGTCTTCAAGACCCCCAAAAAGACCTGTGGTTGATGAATGTTTTGGGGGGTTATAGGTATATTTGTAGGTTATACTGAAGATTAATGTGTCATTCAGGATCTATGAAAATCCAGTGAGGGTAAGCAGCCAGGTTTTTGTTGCAATGATGTCGCAAAATTTGTTTCAGGTCGATAATTCGAAATTCAAAGAGCACCGATCCCGTTCTGTCCTCAGCGCAGCAGATCTCTGCAGAGTTCCGAACGGCAGATGGGTTTGAAAAATGGGCCAATATGATCAATATGCCATGGTTTTGAACATCATTAATCATCATAGTACCACAGTTGTACCCATGTTTGCAGTGAAAATGGGCATGAAATTTGAGATAGAATCCCGTTTTTATCGGTACATGTCGATTTTCAAGTTTGATCCATTCATGGGCATGGCATCAATGTTCCATTGTAATATTAATTTCAATGGATTGGTTTAGTTGGGAAAATCTTCACCGGAAACCATCGATTTTCCCACCTTTACATGGGGCTTTCTGATGTGGGATCCTCGGCCAAGGCGATCAGAACCATTTGCCTCCGCGCGAGAGGTGCACTCTCTCGGAAGACGTGATGTGACTGTCAGGAGAAAACAGGGTGCCATGGTAAGAGAAAACTCAGAAATTTGAATAGTAAACCGAAGGGAAAACCGTTTCTGAAGAATTGCAAGCGATTAGTTCTGATGAATTGATGAAAGGTAATGATGAAAGGTAATGATTCATAGTACTAATGGCAGAGTATGATAGAGTACATTTCAGTAAGAGGGACATCCCAATTCAAACAAGTGATCGGTAAGCGCGATCTTGCCGCTCCAATCTTTGCTTCGGCCTTGCGCGAGTTTATAAAACGGCCGCGGCCGCGACGGTGTGTGTCCAACTTGCTGCGCTGCGATTGCGGAAGATGCGGCGAGCGGCGATTTTGGTGGCCGTGGCATTGCTTGCGGATGGATCCGCAGCATTCGAAGCCACGTCTAAGAACTGGGAGGAGCCGATATTTTTTAACGCCCATGGTGACTGGTGTGAAGGGTGTGAAGCCTATACAAAAAACATGACATGTGAAAAGTTTAGATATAATGGAAGAGATGAGCAAAATACTGCCAGAGCAATGTACGTCAATTACACCCAAGAAAGAGTCGACTTGTCAGTTCCAATCTCTTCTGCCGACTTCTCAAATTATCATATATAATCAGTATTATATCCGAATCAGAATCCATATTCTATAGTTGGAAAAGATACATCCTGCAATTGGATCAAGGGAAGTCTAGCAGGAGAAGTCTATATTAATATGGGTATGGATCAATACCTATCAATACCATTTTTAGGGGAATGAACATCCATTTACCAGCTATTTTGATGTTCACCAGGGGTACAAGGTTTTGACACACTGCCATATCATTTAATGATAAAAAACATCAGCCAGTAGATGTTCCTTGAAACCAAGCCAAAGCATTACAGAAAATTCAAGACATTTTGCCGTAGGAGAAGGTCATGAAACCCGTGAATTCGGGGAAGATGGCCTTTGTGAAGTTTTTGGTGCCTCAGTTTAGGTTTGATGGGGAAAATCCTGGGCAAATGATGATAAACTCAGATAGGAATGTGCGAAACACCATGCCATAAGCCGACCATTTGGGGATGATGCTGCACGTAACCCAGTTATAGCGATTTTTTGGGTTTATCTTTTGTATTGGCTTTACCACACTATTTGGATTCAAAAAGTTGAGAGAAGCCACAATATGCAATGATCATGAAATCAAAATCATATAAATCATGCATAGACATGAGGCATTGTGCACATAAGATATATGTAATGATAAGAATGTCTACTGGCACAGCCGGTGATAGCTCAGGATATTTATCGGTATGTCTACACTATGCCATCCCATCCCGAGATTGAAGACCCCCATTGACGTGGAAAAAGGTATGTACATGCCATTGGTTGATGCCTATCGGTATGATGGTTTGTACCCCAATACCATCCAATACCTAGTTGATCATCATTTTCCCAGAAAAGACAAGCATTTTGGTGTCCTAGACGTAGCCATCGAAATATGTTAACACTCTCAGTACTTTGACCATTGTTTGGGGTACTTGGAGGATCTAAGCACCCGCTGGAAAGGGAAATCATTGTGAAAAGGGAGGAGCACAACCACTGCAACCACTGCGTCTTCCTCGAATTCGCAACGAAGATTCTTCAAAAAACGACCAAAAAAGTCACCGTAAACCATCACCATTCTTCAGTTGGTTTGTTTCCATATGTTTCCAGGAACCTTTGAAGTCTTTGTGCTTGAAAAATATGAAACTTATAACAGCTACCAGACTTGGAACGTGCCAATATAACTCGGTGCCTTCGGATTTCTTGGTGCACTGACAGACTGAGGCACCATGGTGAGGTCATTGCAAGAAACTGAAACCTGATTGGGAAGCTCGGAGGAACTGGAAATGGAGGATATGGAGGTTATGCCACGTTAATGCCATTTTATGCCCCATGGAATATCCATGGAATATCCCATGGAATTTCCATATGAATAAATATTGATAACTGCATGATGAATAGGAGAAATCATGGGAACATGATCAGCCATACACTTTCTTTGGTAGCCTATTTTCGAAACTGGAGTAAGTGAGTGGGGCTGGAGTTGAAAATCTATGGCAGTTGATGAATATCAAACTGTTGGGGTCCAAATCGACATAATTCGAGCATGTCATTGTGGATATATTGGAAGTATCGATCAACAGGAATTAACTCGAGTTCAATTGTTGTTAGTCCTGACAACCGCGGCGCCAAAGATGCCATAAGAATCTCCTTCTATAAGATACGCCGAGGATGCCGAGGATCTCCTTTGAATCCGGACCATCTTTCTGCTTCCCATGTCAACTCGGAGTAGACTTAGTAGACCCTGGTTGAGTCAGCATGGGCAGCGGTTTATCCTCGAACAGTGAGATATGTTTTTTGCTAAAATGAGAACCCAGCATTCAAAGTGATTCAAACTCACCAGGGGTCAAGATGAATCCCGGGATAAAAACGACGTCGGCCAAGGACAAACTTGCCTCCAAGTGGAACAAACCTGACTCAAACGCAGTGATCGTGGATGTGGACTGCACCACGGACGATGCCAAAGACCTGTGTAACAAATATGGGGTGCAGGGCTATCCCACATTGAAGTACTTCAGCCCCACGACCTCAAAGGATGGCGATGTATATGAGGATGCACGTGATCTCAAGGCGCCAACAGATGGTCATCAAGTTGAAGGGGGTTGAAGGGGCTTGTTGCCATGTCCGGACAAAGCTACCAGCTGGTAATGACTAACATAGCTATTGAAAATGGCCATAGAAATAGTGAGTTTTCCCATTAAACATGGTGATTTTCCATAGTTGTGTTAGTTTACCAGAGGGTATGTGATGTGCAAAATTGATGGTGCCCGTTTTGAAATGCTGAACTTAGAGGAGTTATTCATGAACAATGGGCCCAAAGTCCAGCCAGGATTATCACCATGTTCCCAACATAAAACATCAACAATATAAAAACAACAATCCTTTAGGTATCCAAATTCCAACGGATTCTCGAATCATCATCTTCCGCCCGAAAAACCGAAGGGTATCTTTTTAACGTTTTGGGCATTTTCGGCACGCCCAGCGGCATCTGTGGCAGGCCATGAACAAATTTGTGAAGAGGGCCTCTAAATTGCCCTGCGTTCCAGACTCCGGCGAGAACTGTGACAAGAAGGATACGGCCTACATCGAGGCGACTCGGGTGCCTCACAGGCGTAGATATTCCAGGGATTTTGTTTTTAATATGATGGATACTGCAACTGAGTTAAAACCATTAAATGAGAAAACATGAATGCTTGGTGATTTTGGTTCTATATTGACTTTTTTTTTGATGGTTCAATGATAGTTGGAATGGTGATGCCCAACGACCCAAAGATCAAGTTTTGCATTGGCTCACCACAATGATAGCCTCAGAAAATCCAAGCAGCAGGGTTTTGGGACAAAAAAATGATGGGACCACACTCCAGCACCAGCCGCAGTTCAAATATGGACCCACAGTGGCGATGCAGGAGATCAAAGATATGACTCCCGAGAGCCTGCAGGAAGCGAAGAGTAAGATGCAAAAGGAGCGCAGCGACAGTGACGCAGGTTGTTACCCTCTGGTAATGACTAACATAGCTATTGAAAATGGCCATAGAAATAGTGGATTTTCCCATTAAAAATGGTGATTTTCCATAGTTATGTTAGTTTACCAGAGGGTACTGGCTCGGCATTTGTTGCCCATGGGATCATCCCATGATCAACTGCTTTGTTTTGCAGATGCAAGTGGGTCAACATTAGTCAACATTGGTTTCCCATGGCTACCCCAGTAAGACCATCAGTGGTCCCCATGTTGTCCCCATGGGTCTCTGCTTGTCCCTAGCCCGGACACCACCGCCATAGCCGTCGAGGAGCTGGATGACTTGGAGGCCGACTACCAGGCCTCCAGCGCTCTCTTCGAAAAGCAGAAGGAGGAGGCCATGGCGACCATGAAAAGGTCCGAGGACCTTAAGCCTCTCGGATCGCAGGGGGCTTGGAATGGGGCCCAATGGGGGCCCAATGGTTGAAACATACGTTGAACGCCAGCCAGTATCAAGGTGTTTCTTGAGTGGACGGACGACATGAACAATTCATAGCTTAAGATATTGCAGCAAGTCCATAAAAATATAAAGATTGTGTTTCCTGACCACTGTCCAAGTCCAAGTCCAACGTCGCTGTTGTGTTCTGTTGATATTTGTTGATTCTGCCGGGAGCTTGGTCAGATTGCCCTCGATCAGGAAGTCTTTGAGCAAGCTCAGGGACAAGACAGGATACAAGATCGCAATCCTCAAGGCAAAGACCAGCGAGAAAAGTGAGCTTTAGTGAGCTCGAAAAATGGCGGAAGTCCAGCCGCAGCCTGGTCCAAAAAGCGGCCGGGGACGTTACAAGTGTTAATGGCTGCGGACATGGAATGGAATACGAAAGATCTGACAGGATTTTTTCAGGGCGGAATCCATATTCTTGGAAGGTTGTAGAAGATGCTTGTGTCATAAGTGTTCAATTTTTGATTAAATCATGGATCATGCAGGTTGCTGTTTGTTTGTTGCATTCTCAGATCTTTCCATTTCAATTCCTGCGCTGTCAATGTTCGCGTTTGCTGGTGCTATGGCTCACCAGCCACACTTCAAAGAGACCTGTGACGCCAGTCGAATTGTGCTGGTTGAGAATTTCTCTTTTGGTGTTGGCAGTTGAAGTTCTTCTCTTCCCACGAAGAGGGCGCCACTTTTTCGCTGAACACAGAAAGACCTGCCGTTGCGGCAAAATGGGGGCGATGGTTACCGCGATGGTTACCTGGGCCACTGGGCTCTTCGTAAACCTCTCTTCCCTTTGATGCCTTTACATGCAAATGTGGAGGTTTCCTAAGTCATGGGGATACCCCTAGTTATCATCCATTTTTGTTTGGGATCTTCAATTATAAATCATCTATTTTAGTCCCCAATTTATGGAAACCCCCATTGCAGATGGTTTGCAGATGAGTCGAGATAGTGAATATAGATGAATATAGTGGAGTTGCTGCTTTGCTCAGGTACAATCTTCTCCGGGAAGCTTTCTTGGCAAAGAACAAGTGAGATTCTGTAGGCAAAGACCTGCCCACTGCAATTCAAATCGAAGATCTATCGTTGCCCAGGAAACATGAGGAAACCCATATTTCTACATATTTTTGGAGATGGCTGATAGGTCAATACCAGACAATGCTTGGACGCAGCGATGAAATTAAGGATGCATCCCATTGGGACATTGGGCTAAAATCGGCGCCTCTGCCACTGGGGTACCCCTAAATTCACGGGTGAATCATCATTGTCCCTATGAAATGGCAAGGAAGAATGCCCATGTTCATCCATTTTCAGACAAACCATGACAAAGCCACATATGCTGAAATATCATGAAATTCATGATCATTCATGGTAATCATTTGACCATGAACCCATTACTTGTGGCTGTGAACACTTGTTTTGACTGCCCGTTGAAAAAGCGAAGAGACAGAGTCTTTTGGATTTTTGGGGTATCATCAGAATAGCCCCCACTTCATAAAGAGCCCGTCCTCTCAGCGAATTCCAGCAGCACTTGATCTCCAAAAACAGTGTTATAATTGGCAGGAACAACTCATGATTGACAAGTAATGATGCAGCGGAGGTGATTTTCTCAGAACTGGCCACAGGAGAATCTCTTAAAATGGAATGTTATCCATCTGTAGCTGGTGCTATTACATAGTACAATATAGTACCCTATCCTCAACAAGATCATCAATTCAACTTACATCCATCATATCCCATCCATTTTTTGCGACTCTTGGGCTCAATTCGGAAGCTTTCTTCGACCGAGCACAAGCGACCACCTTCCAGTGTCATCAAACATGGCAAGCTTTAAAGAGGAAATTGCTGATCAATGCTTGATCATTTAACTTTAGAATTTTATGAAAGTTTTGATCACTGGGAAAATTGAGATTGTAAACCATGGGTCTTGTGAGTTCTTATTGTGGCACAAGACCCGTTTTTGCAGCTTTTGATCAGAGTTGTCACTTCCTTGACAACATGCAGCATGGATGAGTTGTGTTGGTGGTTTCAAATATTCTTTATTTTCCATAACAATTAACATGGATATATATGGGATAATCAATCTTTCCCATTGACGAACTCATATATTTTTCAGAGGGCTAGGTATACCATGGTATCGCCGCTGAGATCCGAGGCAAGCTCTGGAATTTCTGGGATCGGAATTTTTCGACTCGGAGGTTTCCATAACTGGTGGTACCCCAGCCCAATAGCTGGATGATTTATGACTAGAGTGGAAGATCCTATATGAAAATGGAAGATAACCTTGGGGGTACCCCCATGACTCAGGAAAGCTCCAGATATTTGATATGAAAATTATCTCGTGAGTATGGTCTGGGAATCAGATATCATGACTGGTCATTAATTATTGGGAAACTGGGAATCAGATATTAATTATTGGTAATACCAGTTTGGGAATTATGATGTGATTGATTTGGTATTACCCAAACTGGTAATTCGACGGTTGGCAAACTGATGAATCAGCATTTTTGATGGCTGAATCATCATGTTTTTTTCATCGAACTAGCTCTGCGCCATGGCCTCCATAACTGACGGTGACCAGCCTGGAATGTGGAATGACCGGAGTCAGGTGGAGACAAGTTGGTTTTCGACTCTGACTTTCGATTTGTCTTGATACAAATCGCTATACAAATCGCTATGGGTCAATCAATGTCAATCATGTCAAAATATGTTTAACATTGTTCACCCTCTGGTAAACTAACATAGCTATTGAAAATGGCCATAGAAATAGTGGATTTACCCATTAAAAATGGTGATTTTCCATAGCTATGTTAAATTACCAGAGGGTAACAGTTAACTCCATGTGTGAACCCCGATGATCCAAGATGAATATTAATCAAGCAACGATTTTTCTAGTTTCACCAGCGATGGGGAAGCCCCGAAAAGATGGGGAAGAGACCTGGAAAATATGGAGTATATATCTGGGCAAATTATAACGACCTCACTGCGACCTCACTGGAATCATGGTTAGTAAGGGAAAATATCCCAAAATAGCCTTAATTCAGGTTAGTGAAATATTATAATTTACCCAGATATATGGAGTAAACATCACTGTTTCACCATCTCGAGGAATTTTTGGCAATTTGTTGGGAAAAAAACGAAAACCCCTAGGGGAACTTGACATAACTTGACCAGTGATTGAGGCTTCCCAATTTCAAGCTGAAATGGAACATGGATGAAGCAATACGAAATGGGTGTGTTTGAAACTGGGAGATGCCACCAAGACATGCAATCTTGCTTGGAATACGGAATATATACAGTAATACATGAGTAAGCTGTGGATGGAATTTACATGAATTTACTAGGTGCCAGAATTGGTTTAAAGGAAAACTGACAGGATATCCCCGCAAATCCCTACAAAATAAGGGGGGAGTTCAAGCCAAGTCTTTCTGTTGCTTTTCCCTCAATCAATCGATGGAATATGGTTTCGCTTTCAGAAAGCTTGCTCGCTCAGCTGTGGTCGGCTTGAACAGATTCGACCACAATAAACATCAATGTGACATTCACCCGACAATATGTTCATGTGTGGGATTGAATATGGAATGATTATACCAAACTACTAGTATCCCCGATTTGGTTTATTAGAAGGGTATACCCCTTCCTGGGATGATGATGAATGGTTTACTATTGGCTTTATGACATTTGGACATTAAAGATGTTATTTCACCTGGACAAAAGCAATATCACAACATTTCACACCAAATAGGTTCAAACCAAATGGAAGTCTCCAACCCTTGTGTGGTCCGCCCAACACGTGCAAGTATCGGTCATGGGTAATGTTGTTTTTTCCAAACACTGAGAGCTCTGCAAAGCAAGCGTGAGAGAAGACTGTTTGACCAGTGTCAGTTTCTTGGCAAAGACAACTCTATATATAAAATCATTATAAGATCCTCCCACTAATAAGAGTCATTATCATAGAGTCTTGAGATCCTCCCACATCTATTATAAGATCATTATATAAGATGTCAGAATTTCCTCCCACTAGTGGAAGATTTTCCCTCAACTCCCGGGGAGAACTCTGTGGAGATGGCCAAGTTCCTCTTCGCCACGGCGCTCCTTCGCTTCGGCAAGGCTGCCTTGACGGTCTCCGGGCCGACTGGACAATGGACGTCGTTGGCGCTGTCGCAAGATGGTTCAATCATGTTAGCTTCTGAGTGGTCGCTTGGACGTGTCGCTGATGGGCATTGAAAACAATAATTAATGACCTTTTAAATAGTCAACTCAGAGTGAAAGCCAAGTGGAAATCACCATGAAATCAGCATGAAATCAGTAGCTACATCATCGGAGAAAATGGGCAATTTTCCGTCATTTTCAGCCATAATATGGTAGGTTACTGGATGGTCATCCACCGGAAATAGTAAAGAAATGCTTCAGAAAACCACTTATTTTTTTTCGCCTCCCGTAAGCCCTTAAGAAATTCTGGACCGCATCAGGTCAGGGACAATTTGGATGAGCTCTGATATGGGCAATACCTGGGAGGACCAAGGCAGCAAAATGAACAACGTGGCCACAAATTGGTGGATGGTCACCATGACGCAAGATGGGAGCATCATGGGTGCTGTCAGCGAAACTACCGATTTTTGGATGAGCTTTGACAGTGGCCTAACTTGGGTTTCCAGACCTGGGGTCGTCGAGGGAAATTTGAAGGCTATTGCAATGAGTTCAACTGGAAACCCACTGGTCATAGTCGGCTGGCTTGGGACGATTTGGCTGAGCACCGACACTGCAGTTTCTTTCACTCAGCCGCTGGGCGCTACCTCTCGACAGTGGCACGACGTGGTGATGACAGATGATGGTCAATGGATCCTGGCTTGTGTTAAGGACGGCAACCTTTGGATGAGTTTCAACAGTGGTGCCAGTTTTGTTGAGGATACCACCATAGGATTCACCATGGAGTGGCGGGCGCTTGCCTCAAATGGAGATGGGACCATCATGGTAGCTGCAGCCTTTGGAGGCAACATCTTTTTGCGGACGGACGGCGGGTATGGTTATGCTTGGACTTCCGCTCACCAGGTTGCGAGTTACACAGATATCTCAATGTCCCAAGCTGGATCGAAGATCTTTGCGGCTGTGCAGTATGCAGCCTTTGCTGTGAGTGAGGATGCTGGCCAGAGCTGGGCACTGGACGGATCTTTGGGGGCACCTGACTGGAGCAGCGCAGCAGTTTCGGGAGACGGGCAGGTGATGCTGGCCGCTGCTTATGGAGGTTTGATTTACTCCGATGTCACGACAACAAGCACTACAGCCAGCAGCACCAGCACGAGCACGACTTCCAGCACGTCTACAACAACGTCCTCCAGCAGCAGCAGCAGCACAAGCTCCAGCACCTTCACAATTACGAGCTCAAGCATATCAACCACGACCACGTCAACAAGCCGCACCAGCAGTAGCACTGCAACTGCGACCACGTCCACAAGCACCACTACCAGCTCTAGCACCACCACCACCACCACGACCAGCAGCAGCAGCACCAGCAGCAGCACCATCACGACTTCCAGCACGTCCACAAGCAGCATTACCCCCACAACCAGCACAACCACGACCTCCAGCACAAGCACCGCGACTTCAACCACTTCCACCAGCTTCACAGGGACCACCAGCTTCACAAGCATCAGCAGCTCCAGTTCCACAAGGACCAGCACCAGGACCATGACGTCCACCAGCAGCCGCACCTCCACGGCTCGAAGCACCACATCGTCGTCGAGTCTCACCAGCAGCACGACTGGGACCCTGGTGGCGGCCAAAGTGGAGGGTTGTCACCTGGCAAAAGGAGTTGGCACTGCCTGGGGGTGTTCCAAAATATGCAGTGTAGAATTGTGTAGGCATATTCGCATATATTCGCGCTATGATATCCAGTTTGTTTTATTCTGGTTTCGTCTTTACAGTAAGAGTTTATTTGCATTCGCATTTATCATGCAATAATGATCAACAATGAATATATTTGATATAGATATTCATAGAATGCTCAATGTATTGTAATGTCTCGAGGCAGCACTGGCGTTGCATGCACGAACCAGGCATGTTTCGTTTTAGTCGTTTGGATGGTAAAAGGAGGCTCCAACGCTAGAACCAGAGCCAACGCTAAGGCATGGATTTGTTCGTGTCGGACATCGATGTTGAGGCCTTGCGCGATGCTTTCCAGAAGGCCAGCTGATGCGGGATCGAGTTGATGGTCATTGGGTATGCCCATTGGAATAATTACCATTAAACAAAACACAAAAGAGTTTGATGAGTTTCTGGGATCCCATGATATGTTTTTTCATGTTTTTTCCCTATGTTTTATGGGATACCATATGTATATATTAATATATATATATATATATATATGTTAGATACCATAAGCGCATATCATGGGCGTAGAAAATCAGCAATGGGAAAATCATAGTTTTTTTTTTTTCTCGGGGACTTAACCAATAGCAACTTCTCACTTCTTTGGGGATGGCCCTTTGAAGAATCTCAACCAGGGTTTTCTTAATCCGGGATGGGTATTGTTGGATAGATTGGATAGGGATTGAAATTTCGACCTACAAGGCCATTCTTGTAGAAGTTAAACCTCCCTTGTGGGTTCTTTTGGAGAGAAACCTTCCTTAACCGCAGTTTGTGCTACTAAATGGGGGATTCATGGACCTCTTTATGGTTATATAACCATGGGATATCATGGGATATTAGATGGGAAAGTAATGGATATTAATCCATACGTAGTTATATATATATATATCCACGAATCCACCATAACTGCAATGATTGCTGGCATACCCCACGATTCACGGGTCATGTATGATAACCCCATGGATTTGAGGGGTATACCCAATTTTTGGACATGCCCTGGAACATGTTGCAGGTAATCACTATTTATGGACTGCAGTATCTCAATAATACCACCAATACTGTGATAGCTAGATTTTAAACATTTTTAAACAGTGTACAGTATGATTCTGAGAGTTTCTGGGATGGAGATACAATATATCAATATCAGATACCACTATCTAGTTGGTGGTTTCAAACATGAATTTTATTTTCCATAATATATGGGATAATCCTTCCCATTGACTTTCATATTTTTCAGAGGGGTAGGTCAACCACCAACCAGAATATCAGATACCACTATTTCATCTTGATATTGGACCAATATTAATCCAGCTTGATATTTCATACTATACAATACATCAATATCAGATACCATTATCACATATCTATATATAATAATATATATATACATATATTGTACCACTATTTCATGAATTTTCCTGCCACAGCTCGGTCGATAAACCGGGGCTCAGACCATTGCAAGAGCCGCCGGCGACGCTGTGACTTTAGAGATGGTTGAGGACTGGTGGCTCCGGGTGGCAGGGGTGTAGTCTTTCATGAAACCAATTTTCAACCAAGCAGTTGTTTTATCAATTATGGTGTTTTTTTAATGACATACTACATTAATTGGCATAAAACCATAAGACCATAAAAGAATCATTAAACCAAGCAGTTGAATAATGTGTTATCAATGTTCCCATGGTTTCATAATGTATTCAAATCTTCATGTTGCCAAATGACCGGGTATACTTGAGGTGATAGATTTTTATGTCTCCGGGTCCATGGAGTTTCCATCTTCCCCATCATTTGTACCCCCATTAGAAGGCATCTATAAACACTCAACCCATATGTGGAAATCGTGTAAAATCCATAGGGGTTGACTGTTCTCAGAAAGGATGATCATAATCCCTCCAATGTGGTGCCCAATCAGCAGTGTTCAAAACCACTGTTCGCTGATGATAGGGGATTGCACAAAACCCAATCTTAATTTGGGGATACTCAAAGTTCATGAACTGGAAATCCCGTTCTTAACCAGGGTTATAAATGGAATGACAGCTTGAGCACACTTAGTAAACCAATACATATATATATAACATATTATTTAACATATTATAACATAATATATATTTGTGATTACATCATAAATAACTTTTATTTCTATATGTTGCTTTGTACTACCTTTCTCTTCCACAGCCTTTCATCGGAGGTCTCCGTGGCCCTGGGATCTCTCTGCCCTGCGATGTCATCGCGGCGCCTGGCGGAAGAAGCGACCGAAGTGGCGGCGATGACTTTTGTTGGGCGCACTCAGCTGGGATGGGATGGGGATATCATATGGAATGTATATATATATATACACAGTGTATGTAGACACCGTATTTTCATACGCAGCTTATGTATATATTAGTTGATGTAAGGCGGTACGAATATTGTGAGATATTGTGAGTATCATCGGATATTGGGGTATGAGAGAATATGTTATTAACAAGTTTCAACCAAAGCAATTTGACTTGCGCCCAAAACTTCTATGACTGCCGTAGCTCTATCATCTCACCCACCATTCACAGCTAAAACTGTGGTCGCGGATAAGAAGATGGTATAGGAGAAAAAACGCCATGTGAAGGCCATATCCAAAAAAGGAAGGCGCAATAGACATTGACACTGTTGGGAAGTGTTTGCATCTTGGGCTGTGCAGAGATTTCGAATGCCCCAAAAACGGCAATTGTTTGTGAGGAATTTGATGATCTGCCATTGGACTTGGTTTCTTGGGCACTTCCAGATGGGGGGTTTGTCAAACTTTGGGCACCCCCAAATCATCCAAAATGGTTTGTCCGTGTGAGGAGAAACTCATGGTTTTGGGGCACCAACTGTGAGAAAACTTCAGGTCATTCGCTTCCCTCCATCAATGGAGGAAGAAGACGCCATTGAGGCAAGACGTCAATGGGCAGAGGATGGCAGATGATTTGGATTTTGAAAGCTGTAAGTTGAGCAGTGGTTAAAACCATGTTGGTTGATTTTTTATTTTTGTGGGTTATACTACCCAATATTGACTTGGATATTGTTATAATCCACTTTGGCAATCCTGTTTTTAAGCAGCCAGTATCATGGAACGACAGATGGTTTGGAACGCCGCTCAACTGTTGGATCAATGGAGGTCTCCTAAAACTGGGAGTACCCCCACATTATCCAAGTCACTAAACCATTTTAGTATTGAAACTTGGGGATCCTCCATGTTTTTTCGAAACCCAACGGGGCATAGAATGGGCTAAAAAAGAATCCCTGCGACACCCGAGGCGGCCGAGACTGTGCGGGTCATTTTGGACACAGTTCCAAGCGAAGAGGCTATGGGTCAAAATGGCAGCGCCAGATTCGGGACCATTGATATCCATTGATGACTTAGTGTATGCTTATAAGTTTGATAGTTGCACCATCTAATTCTTGAAGTATCCCAATTTTGACCACCCAAATGCCCTTATTTGAGCGCAAGCATTACATGGTACTGGTGTGCCGTTCAGACTCTGATGGTTTATCGGCAGAAGATCGTTTATCGTAGCCCACTTGGGTTGTTTGAAGTTTGATCATCACCATGTTTTTTCATGGCTTGGAATCAGGGACAACGTTTCCATTCTCCCCACTTCCAAATATGTTTCGTGTGCAGTTCCAGTGAGTCATAAGTGGATAGATTCGATGATTTTCACCCTGAACTTAGATCAACTTGGATAAATCACCAAGGCATGGCCCAAGGGTCTCCCATCCCAAGCCCTCCCCACCATGGAGGTGGAAGTTCTCCTTGCAGAAGAAATGTCTTCGCTGCCCAGTCGCCGAGCCGACAGCCAGGCGGCGAAAGTCGTGATGAAAATCGGAGCATCCCACGGTTTTAATGGATGGTTAGTGGATGGTTGATGAACATCTTGTATAGTCAATGGATCTAGGTAAATTTATTAAGGACCTCACGAGAAAAAACCCTGGAATGATGGGAATTGTAGGGGTCACTAACGGTCACTATCCCAATATAGCCGAGGTTTTCAGGTTAGTGAAATATAATAATTGACCCAGATTACATTATAGCCCGATGATGGGTTGAAACATGTTGTCAACATTTATAAATCACTTGGCCTATCTGAGATGAACCTCCAAGTAGTGAAAAATGGTGTAAGATAGTAGGATATTTTGGTGTGTATGACGCTATGATTGGCTGGGGGCCCGACATGGTAGAAGAACCGGAGCAGCAGCAAGCACCACCACAACACTTTACTGAAATTCTTGAAGATGAAACTGGATTCAGAAAACCATTGCTTCTTGCATACTATTTTCCAGTACTTCTCATGCCATTAGTAGGTTTTTAGCATGTTTTAGCGAGGTTCATCCAATGAACTGTGCCTATGTTCGGGTAATGCCTTGGTCTCCAGGTCTCATTGAGTTCGTTCTTCATTGAAGGCGTCACTCGCACATCCACCAGCACCTCACGTGTACGAACCTGGCAGACTGCCCTGGTCGACCTGGAAAATCGGAAGTTGGCTTTGGCCGAAGAGGCCTTGGCATCCGTCGCATCGGTGAGTGTGCAAAGCAGCAATTCCAGTGGCCTTTTGCTGCAGACACAGCAAGAACTGGCGGATGGGACCGTTCTGGTGGCTGTGGTCATGTCGCTGCCGGATGGGAGCTCTGTCTCTTTTGGCTATGGCAATGTCAGTGTGCAAGTGCCATCGGCAATCCTTGAAAACATCGGCAGTGGCATCCTGGCAGTGGCCGTGATGGGAGTTACCCCCACCAGCAGCCCAGTGTTCAGCTTACTCAACAGCAGTGAGGGTGGTCTTCAATCCGAAATTCTAAGTCTGGATTTGTTGGTCAATGGCACAGCGGTGACAGATTTGGTGGAACCACTTCAGTTGACTCTAGCCACAAGCGGTGAGCCAAGCGTCTGTGGATATTTGGACGAAGACCGCAATGAATGGTCCACCGTGGGTGTCTCTGTGGTGTCTACTGCAGATGGGACGCCTGGGATGCCTGGGATGCCTGGGATGCTGGTCTGTGCCGCCAGCCACTTGTCGATCTTCGGCGCCATCCTGCGGAGCGTCTATGCGGCCCTGGCTTGCAGCAATGCGGCGGCCATTTTTTCGCTGCAGGGGCTGCAGAGCTTGGTGAAACGGCCAAGTTGGATCATCCAGCTATCGGCAGTCTTGAACTGGCTGATGCTGATGGTTGGAGCCGCGCTACTGGTCATGGCTCGCAGGGCAGATAACTTATATCAAGAAGCTCTGGATGTGGTGCCGATCCTCAACGGATTGAAGCGGGAGAAGCTCAAGAACGCCTCTGAACGCCAGGAAAGCGTTTGGGAGTATCTGATGGATGGCTTCAATCATGCCACGAATATCGATCCGGTGAAAATGGCTTATTCCAAGATGATCAAAGCCCACACTGGTCTAAGTTTGGGGGCCCTGAAGAAGTTGTACTATCAATCCGGGCACACGGTCTTGCATGGGAGGACCGAAGCATTTCTGCAAGAGTTTGAAGGAAAACATCTTGGAAGCGTGGACTTAGTGAAGACCGCCTTTTATTTTCCCATTAACATCCATTAACCATTATTTTAAGCACTCGAAATGGGGAATCTACTGGAACTATGATAAAATAGGACAAATCTTCCTTAAATTCTTCGTCTCGACCCCATTCATCCTGGATGGCCAAGGAAGACAGATGTCTTTTTGGTACCAAATGAATTGTATTTGGTTCAACATCCTGCACCCCTCACCAGCAACCTCCTGCCTGGTTCGCACCTCGGTGGTCTTGGGGAAGATCTACAGTGGTTGGGCCCTGTCGGCCATGTTCTATGGCGCCAGTTCCATAGCTCCTGGGGAAGAGGCCCATGGTGATCCTGGGTGAGCTTTCTCGGCTTGATATGTTGGGTGACCTCATAGGTGGAAAAAGGGTTGGTGAAGATAACTCTATACCTAGGGATACTAGGGTTTATGGATGTTTATGGGGATATAACATGATATAACTATAGTTCAAAGCAGATTATAAACCACCGTTAATAACCAACTCATAGCTGGCACTGGCACCACCCGCCGTGGATGGTAACATGTTCTTAGTATGTCCCAAATATGGTTGAACACATTGAAAATCTCATAGGGATGAAACGTGATGGGGGAAGCTTTTTCTTGAAATATGATCAATTACCCATAGGATCCATGTATGCTATATATGGTAACATTTACCATCAATATACCCCAAATGTTAGCATATATACCATACATGGATCCTATGGGTTAATGACTACAGTAGATTCTGGTGTTTGAATTCCTAGGCTCATTGCCAGCCTCCAATTAGCATCCATTTGCCATTCAAGAGCTAAATTGACTTCAACTTTCGTTTGGATCGAGGTTGAAACATGTGTCAATTTTAACATCCGCATATGATGAATCCGTCGCGCAAATCTTGGGGAAATTCGTCAGGATGGATGCACACCAGTAGAAGGCCTTTTGGATCAGTTGGTGCGAGCCTTTGTGGTGCAGGTAGTCTCCTCTTTCTTTGGATCTCTTCCTTTCGCTGCGCTGGTCATTTTTTTTTACAAGTTGAAAGCTGCACCTTTATGGCTTCGACGTGCCATTTTCTGGTCCTTTCTGTGTTGCTATGTGCTTCTTTGCTTCATGGTGGTGTGCGTTTTCATTGCTTCGGTAAGTTCGGTGGATGCAAACAAATGGTTCTACACCAGTGCGATTGACCTGATCATGACTTGGAAGCTTGGTACCTCTGTACCTCAGGAAGGGGTGCGAAGATAGGCGTCGACTAGATGTTCCGAGTGAACAGTTTTCTATGGTCTTTGCAAAGCCCCAGTTTTGCAATCATTGCTGCGAAGGCCCGTACCAGGGTCCAAACTTGGAATGGTCATAAGTCAGAACCCTTTTCCCCCACCAGGTGAGGGCAGATCATTGCCAGCTTCACCGCCAGCTCTCGGCGGCTCTCCGGACACGAACACTATGCCAGATAAAGCCCCAGAATGAAAGCCACATCAAATGTCCGAGTATATGCCAGATAGAATGCCAGAAAATAGGTCAGATAGAAGGTCAGAAGAAATGCCAGCTAGACTAGCGTGTCGGAGTTGGAATGTCAGAAAATGTGGCAGACAAAATGTAAAATAGAATGTCGGACAAGATGTCGAACAGAGTGTCAGCATGTATGCAGACAGAATGTCAGGAAACATGTTTGATAGAATGTCTGAAAATATGCCGGTTAGAATGTCAGAAAATATGCGCGGTAAAATGTTTGATAATATGCCACGCAAAACGCCAGATAGAATGTCAGATAGTGTCAGAGAAAACGTTGGCTAGAATGTCAGCATGTATGCAAGATTGAATGCCAGCACATGAGTAACCGACAAAATGATTGTAATACTGATTTAGTCTTGCTTCGCCTTGGCCTTTCCGAGGTTGCACAAAACCTTCATAACCGATATAGGGGACGACCCTACTGTATACCGATACTCGATTTGTGATACCTCTGCGAATACTGAAATCCTCATTTAACACATAATTTTGTCCACTAACCATATATGTATATGTAAAATTAGATGTCAGATAGTATGTCGCACTGAAAGCCTGGAAATACGTGAGATAGAATGCCATGCCAGGCAAAACATGATGTCAGATAGAATGCCAGATAAAATGTCAGAAATCTGCCACATAAAATGTGAGATAGAATGTCAGGTCAAATGCCAGATAGAATGCCGGAAAAATGTCAGATAAAATGTCAGAACATATGCCGGGATGTCTGAAAATATGTCAGATAAAACGCGAGACAGAATGCCAGATCAATTTCGCATGGAATACCGGATAAAAAATGTCAGAATATATGTCAGGTCGAATGTCAGAACATATGCCGGACACAATGTACGATAGAATGCCAAATACAAAGCCAGATAGACCGTCTAAAATGTCAGATAGAATGTCAGAATGCATTCTATGTCAGATAAAATGCTATAGAATAGATGCCAGATAGAATGCCAGTTGGTGGGGATCAGGGGGTTTTACGGGGGCACGCAGCTAAGGATGCTACCCGCCTTCCTCCTCACAGCCACCTTGGTGGTGATGTCATTTCAGCGGCGTCTAGGGCACGAGCAGGCGCTGCACCACATTCTGCCCTGGCCAGCCAGGGAGTTTCAGGAGACTTACGAAATAACGATGGGTTCTTTGGAAGTGGTGGACCGAGTGGACCGAAATGTCCAAAAACCGCCGCTTGTTTTTCCAGGTTGTGGCACTCATTGAGTCATTGGATGGGACTCACTTCCTGTTCGCAACCAAAACCACAGCAACCAAAAATACTTTCGCTTCAGAAACTACTGCAGAGCAACTAGGCCCAGCAACCAAAACATGTTTTTGCTTCAGCAACTACCCTTGAAACCATAAGAAAATATCACCACTCTAAGTCATTAATATTCCTTCATTCATTAAGTTTGTTTTAGGCTTTGTTCAGGGTTGGTTTATGGTCTATTTGGGTGTGGTTTATGTTTACTTTAAGGTTTATTTATAAAGGTTTGGATTAGGTTTGAGGGTTTCCGAAACATAGTGTTCTCTTCTTGGTTGTCGAACACATAGTTTCCGAAGCAGGGGTGAACTTTTTGTCAGGTACGATCTGACAAAAGACCTCAAGAGTATGTGCAATGGATTCAATACAAACACAATTCTCACTTGGATTACCTGAGGGATGTTAAACAGCAGGCCAAAGCTCAGAGTGCTGGAATTGCTATCCGGA
>Ga0126342_10000017_pt1 | contig 73948 bp, 91 predicted proteins | sample Cyp1metagenome_FD_92528 | JGI IMG/M metagenome (GOLD analysis project Ga0126342, IMG submission 92528) | Coral microbial communities from Lord Howe Island, Old Settlement Bay, Australia - Cyphastrea 1 metagenome | ecosystem: Host-associated > Invertebrates > Cnidaria > Coral ...
AGGAGGAGAGGAGGACGAGGCAGGAGGAGGCGGAGGAGGAGGAGGAGAAGGAGGAGGAGGAGGAGAAGGAGGAGGAGGCAACTGACATAAAATCTAACAACCCTCACCTGGCAGGTGGGGAATTACAATAAACACGCCAAACGCCCACCACCGGAAGAGCTAGTCCTTGAGAGAACGACCGTTACCTCAGTCACAACTACCAAACTTTGAGCATTCCACAGCGCAGCAACGCGATCGAGGTTAGCGCCTCCTTTTGCTTGCCCCCACACTGCTGTCCCACCAGCCTCCACAAGGGTGGGGCGCCAGGGGCTGATGCAGCGATTCGATTCGTTTTTGAACTGGCAACCCCTGCTTGAGGACGCCCGCCAAGGGCCGGGCCACTCCCGCCGGAAGGATTTCCCACTGATGATGCTGCCGCCGCTCGCTGCCGTGAGCGAACCTGCTGGCATCTGCTGCCAGAGCAACCTGTCTCGCGCGCGCGCGCGCCACTCTCACAGCGGCTTCCTTGTGCATCAGAGGCCAGGCCATGCTGGACCTTGTCCGACCCTGCCCGGCGATCTGCCGGCCGCTTGCGACCCCTCCCTAACAACCTGCAGCGTTTTACCTCGCCCCTTCCCTTTTCCTTCACCCCAGACGAGGTCGCAGAGGCCCTGGCACAGCCAAGCGCCGCGTGGCATCCCGGCTGTCAGGCCTCACGTCCGATCACCTCCATGTGCTTTTCGGCCATCCTGACGAGATGCCAGCAGACGAAGAAAATGAAGAACAGAGCGCACACAAGGCAAAGACATTAGCACAGTTTTTACAACCGACGCCACGGGAAATACGTCACAACGTCGCACATATCCTGTGGAGGAGTTTGTGTCCTGCGTGAATAGAATATCGTGGCAAACAAAGATGCCACCAACACCCAAAGTCAAGATAGGCATTGGTCTCACGAACGTCAGGACCTATGAAAACAAATGGCCACTGCCGGTATTGACAGGCATCGACATGGCAATGACGGCAATGATTACGGACAAGGAAGGACACGTTGCCTACGCACAAACGTCATTACAAACATTCATTTTGGAATGTGGCAGAACAGAAAGGTACATCATGACACTCAGAGCGACAGGCACGCCTGGCGGTTTGTACAGGTGCCGACACATCAACACCAAATACAGCCCAGTTCGACCCAACAAAAGAACATGCGGCAATGGGAGGCAATAAAGGGTTTGGCGAGGTGGCGTCGCTGAACGTCCGTCTGGAGGGCGCAGCTAAAAATTGGCCGGCGTACGTCCGCTAGACAATTGGGGAGTCCGCCAGCCAATTGGGGAGACTCCAACTACAGCATTCACACGCGCACACGCACGCGCACGCGCGCACACACACAACTTCACACACTCTCGCACACGCTCGCACACACTCACATTCACACTCACACTCACGCTCACACACCCACACGGTCACACACACCAGCACACAAACACAATTCGTGTAACATGTGTGTGCAGCCCATTTGATTGAGTATACCACGCGCACGATTGTGTACCTGAAAAGTTGCATAGTCATTTTGGTACAGTGTGGCATGTGCATGATCACTTCCTTTTCATTACGTCATTTGCCTTCAAGGTTGTATGATCGCTTTGCATCTTCGATGTGCAAAATTGCGGTTTTACTGTTTGTCGCCCGCCGCGTTCGATTTTGAAGATTGTCGGTCTTTCTGGGTCTCGGCGTCAGGTTCGTTGAATTTGATTGTGTCGGGTGGCCAACCCATCTAATCGGGCGGAAAACCTCGAAAACAACATTCGCCCAGCTGAAACATGTTTTTCTGCTTCAGCAAGGTATCAGCAGGGGTTGGGATTGCCCCGCTCCCTCCGCTTCCCCCCGTTTTTCTGGATACAGTTTTGCTGTGCCAATGCCTCTGGGGCATGGTCGCCATATCGTCGCCGTCAGCATCATCACCATCATCAGAGTTCTGTCCACTCACCACGTTTCCCTCCTCGGCGCTTTAGTTTCCCAGCAAATTTTTGTTCCCTACCCTTGGGCCTCACGTATATCAAACAAAATGGTTTCCCAAAGCTGGGAGAACGATAATGCGCGCACCAACCAGAAACGATCTGCGGCCAATGGCATGCACAAGGGGATTATGCGTGTCTGTTCAACTGTGCCGTGCTGGCATTCGTACCATTTTTTCCGCACCTGCCAGGTGAGGCCCGGCCTCAGTCTTTCACTGGGTGCTCCGCCTCTATTTGCCAGTGACTCGCGTCGATCTCCACGGCCGTGTGGGCACACACGGGCCCGAGACCTATCGCAAGCTCGACGGCAGTTCTTGGGCTCGCACGGAACCGCCGAAACCTGTGTATCGCGGGTTCCTGATCAGGGTGGGCATGCACGGGTCCGAGCACATGCCCGATAGAATGGCAGACAGGACGTCAGAATAGATTTCAGAAAGAATGCTAGAAAAGATTCCAAAAAATGTTGGAATATAGACTGTTTGCAAAATATCAGATAGACTGCCAGATAGAAGGTGCGAAATAGTTCAAATAAAATTCAGATTGAACGTTAGAGTATATGTCAAATAGAATGTCAGCGTATATGTCAGACAAAATGACAGAAAAAATGCTAGATATAATGCTCCAAGACATGTCAAGTAAAATGTCAAGTGGTGGGGATCACTCGAAGGAATTATGTTTTACTCCAAACTATTTTTGGTGATGTTGTTTGAATTCCTGGATGCCCAAGCGCGCACCCCAGCAAATGCCATGGTGCGCGTGCGGCAACTTTTGCAGCCGATGTGGCGGCATCACGAATGTTTGTTGCCCGTAACCCCACAAGCAACATAAGCAATGGTTGCAACATACAGCCGCGCTCTGCCAGAAGGTCATGCTCTAAAAAGTATACAACGTTTTCACCCTGCACAACTAGCTAATGGTGATAAACATAAATCATATGCCACGCTTGGGATCCCGCAATAACATGTTTCTGAAATAGACAAGGCAAAACATGGCATATTACCTGGAACAAAACGGACGGTTTGGCGTGATTGCCTGCAGAGTTGACGAAAAATGCAATAATGCAACGGGGAGAAACAGCTACCACCTTTCTTCGACGGTTCGTATGAGGTCCAGCGACTCGCTGACAAGGCATAGCATATTTGGAGAAGGAATGTTCGAAGAAAGGAGATGGACATTAAAATCGCAAATAATTAGTGAAATGTTGGTTTTCAATTCTGGCATTTGTCACATCCGGCGACGAACCGCCGAGACAATTCAAAAACATGATATGCATTGTTTAAAATTGTTTTGCCTCCATTGTATCATGTTTATTTTTCGGTTTTGTCGTAGTGCATGTGTCTCAAACAAATTCTTTTGCAACGGACGTGTGCAAACAATTGTGTTCTGTGTTAATGAGTGTTGTTCGTAAGTTCATGTCTCGAACAAAGAAAACGCGCAAAACTGGATGGTGGCACTAAGGTTTGCAGCCCTGGAGATTGACAACATGTGCAGGCATTTGGTGTGGCACTTTGCATCTTTTCACGCCAACCTCATTTTTTGTGAAAATTTCATGTTTGTGATGCAGGGCTCTGACACTTGCAATCTGTGGGTGATTTGTTTCTCCGATTTGGCCTCAAGCAAACATTTGTTTGTAAATACCAGCGGGCCGTTCTTTCGTGCTGCCAACGCGCCTTGGCAGCAGAGGTCGAAAACTTCATTGTGAAAATTCATTGCGCTCTCAAGTGTTCCACGTGTTTTCCTGTTCTTGCCCCTTGTGATTAGGTGCAGCCGTGTATGTGTTCACAACCTTCCTCGCCAAAGGCGGAGGGTCTGAAATAAACTTGCTTCCTACCTTGTGGCTGAATATCTGTATTTTTTCATGACCTCACTATCGATTTTTTTTTACTTCAAAAATTCTTAGACGACTGACCAAAGCCCATACAATTCTGTTTTGCATTGGTGCAATCGAACCATATTGTTTGACGCTGGCACTATTTTGCCTTAACTTGCCACTTGCCACCCATATGAACACAACTGTTTAGCACTTCCTTTTCTGCGTGAACAATGGCGTTTGAACCTTTCTCGGCATCGAACAGCGGCCGTTTTCGTCGGCCTGAACCTCAGACCTTTGTTGCCCAACCAGCACTTCTTTTGGGGGTTGGGTGAAGTGTGCCATTCTGCAATTAGTCATAACACTTCGCCCAGCGAAAGATGCGAAAGAAACGGGGAAGGAAAAAACTATATAAACGAATATAAATGACAATTATTTTGAGGGTTGCTTGTGACTTTGTTACCGAGACCTGTTTGGACTGCGCCGCCAACTTCATTGAAATCATTGGACGACCCACTGTTGAGGGGTGAGGCTACACGAGTGGCCGCCGTGAACGTACAGAAACAAAAGTCATGACTGCGAAAGTTGGCCTGAAGACCATTGCACAACTGTATAGACTAGTGCACACTTGCAACGCTTGCAACTCAGCATGAGGGCAAAATTTCGTTTGACATGAGTATTCTCCTATGCTGCAGGCGCTTCTTTCCCCCACTGTGCTGACTTCACAGGCACAACTACCAGGTGTGAGCAGTGCAGCTTACTGTGTAATTGTAAGTGCCATGTGCAAATGTGATACTTCAGTGCCAGGTTTGAGACATCATCCAGTTGCCCGTACATCCTCTGTGCACCCCTTGGCATGTGCAAGAACATACTTGATATAATTGGCAGTTGAATTTATACAATTTATACGTACTCTGTTCGGTCCATATGGGTTCAAGACGTTTTGATCTACGTTCTGCAGCCATACCGCCATGACTGTGTGAAGAAGGTGCTTCATCGCAGCACATGGCGTTGATTTGCATTTTTTTTTCAACCGAACCCAGTCTTTCTGACCTTCAATGGTCGATTGTTGCTGAGGCTCCAGCTTTCCCAGCTGCCGACAAAAGACAGTGCTTGGAGTAGCCTGATAGCATTGGAATCATTAGACTCCTGCCCAAAGTACCGTCAATATCGTCCATTCCGGCTCAGGCCGCTACAACAGCGACCAAGCACTGGCAGTGTGACAAGTAGCTTTTCAGATGACGGTGCAGGCAGGAGTCTGGTTTTCGAGTTGCGCGTGGACGTTGCCCACATGATTGGACCAAGACAATTTGTGAACCTGCATTCTGTGCCGCTGCTCTGACACCTGTTCAAAGACATGCAATGCAGAACGCGCATGAACGCACCATCTAGCCGAATCTAGCCACAGATGTGTTCAGATAGTCACAGCCAAGCCGTCTTTCAGCATGCGCTGCAATTGATTTCAAAGGCTCTTTTGTCCCCAACCTAGCAGATAGCAACCTGGCAGATAGCATGCGTAGCCGCCACATATCTCATTTCAGGTAAGGCTCTGACTGAGAAGTGCCATTATGTTCAGCTAATTCCTGTGTGAACCTTGAATGCCATGCACCTTGCTTCGCTGGTGCAAAATCCGAAGAGTTTGAGAAGCCGAAGCCGAAATCATGCTCCTTTGCCGCTTGCGACCTGCAGCGCTTGGATTCTTCACAGCTCATACCTTGGCAGAGGTGCTGCCCGCAGCAGAGGACATGCTCCTGAGGTTCGGATCCGTTTTGATTTGTCACAAGTCACCACGAATAAGACATGTGACATGATGTGACAATATGTGACATGTATGTCATTGTATGTTACCATGTATACCGTGTACTATGTTATGTTATATTTATGGGCAGTTTCTCTGGGATGCGTCCTCTCCGAATTGTTGGTTGGTAGTTGGTAGGATTTAGTAGGTAGGTATACTGACTTTACGTTGAGGAGAGATTGTGCAGATAGCTCGGAGGCTGTCACCTTGTTGCTTTCCACAGGCTGGAGCGGGGCAAGGTCTACGATGACAAGGAGAGGCGGTTTGCCTACGAGCTTCCCCTACCGAAGCTACCCGTCCCAATTCAAGGCACGAGGGAAGTGGATCGTGCGAATCTGTGGATGGTTTGCTGATGGTCTGACTGCATTGATGGTGCAAGGCTCTCCAGGCTCTCCTTTGGCAGTTGCAGTGTGTTCTCAACTGGGACCATCATGGGAGCAACTTGGACGAAACCTTTGGACCAAAACTGTTGGATTTGTCAGCATCACCGGTATCTCACATGTATCTCAGAAGAATCTTGGATCTGCAGCTCAGGTTTCCCAGCTTCGGAAAGTGCCACTTAGTAACGCAGGACTTTGACGGACTTTGCATAAACTCTGTTCCTGCCCATTTGCCCCAAGTTGTCACAATGCTGGTGGGAGAATCATGCTGCATTATCCGTGTGGCTTTGGTGCATACCGATTCAACACCTAGACCTAGCCATGAAAATAACGTGAGGAGGTCCAGTCCTTGATTGACACAGACCTGGACGCAGCACTCAGAGAGGTGATTTTCAACACGGCAGCTGCAGCGCGTGCTGAAGGCTTCCATGTGCAGGTGGCCCTGGGACAAAGGGTTTCTGCATGTTTGTGCGCCATTGCCCCATCAATCCACATCATTGAGCATGGTTAAGTTAAGATATCATTAGGTCATCATTGCCGTTGTTACGGGGGCCGGATGCCAGGTGAGCCGTCATGACCTTTTCCATGGTCACTTCTTCCGTCGCAAGAACGGTGAGGTTGGCATCCTTCTCCATGCATGCGAATACCCTTGCAGGAGCCGGTGTTTATGTATGAGGGATCATCAGAATCATCAGAATCATCAGTGATCATGAAGGTGCGTTTGATTGGGAGGTCATGGAGGTCCCTTTCAAAGATGTTCTCCCTGCGCATTGGTCCAGCAACGGGGGACTCCTGGGATTTGACCGTGTCAGTTCCAGGAACGATGATGCCTTCCCTGTAAACCTGGGCTTCTGTCAGTCAGATTCTTGTATCCAGAGCCTTGGTTGAACTCTTTAGCCGCTTTAGCCAATTCAGAACATTGTCCTGACATGTCCTGACACTCTCGGCCTATGTTGATCTGTATCGCACTGCAGGTATTCAGACGAGGTGATGCAACACCGAAATTTGGTGATCCTCTTCTCCCCGTGTGTTCGCGCCTTTGTGTTGGATGCAGAGTCCGACTGCATCAAGGCAGGGTTTGCCAAGTGAGAGCAATGTGGAGGTTGGAAGTTGTTGAAGCCACGCATCACACACACACTGGCCATGCCAAGAAGGCGCTCATCCCCGACTACGCACAAAAACCCATGTACACGCTCTACGAGGATTGTTGGGGTGAAGTGCCTTTGGAAAGGGTTGTTCAACTTGGTGGACAGCCCACAATTATCCAGAATCAATGACATGACTGCGGCATCACCATACTCAGATCCACAGGTTCAGTCCTTTGAGTTGTTAAAGTAGCCGATCCAATGCGCGTCCCTGTGCGAGCATGAAAGGGTGGCCATGTTTGCCTCGTTCCTGAAGCTACCGAATTAAAACATATTATATAAAACATGAGGGAGTGACCTGCAAATGAATTAAATGTTCATGTATGTACGTGGCATACAGGGGCACACACACATTAGCACTGAAATCACAGATGCTTTGATTCTGCAATTTCCTTGTTGCGTCCTTTGAGGACACTCTGGGGGAGCCTTTGGCTGATGTGTATTTCTTGCCAGAGCAGCCTAAATTGGGCTGGGTCTCACGGAGGTTACGTGGGTCAAGAGTCAGGCTTTAAAAAGGGACACTGCCGCTCTGCAGAGTTTCCTTGCAAAGTGGGTCACGGGTTGAGAGAGACAGCCTTGAAGGGGCAGCGCCGAGGTTTTGTTCCCCACACCCCAGACATATTTTGGATTTGAGTTCATGTTTCTCATCCTGTCCGGCCAGGCGCTTTAGCTAGTTTCGGATTGCTTCAGCAGTGCCCTTGCTGCATTATCTGCATTTTTTGCTGAAAAAGATATGAATAAATATTTGTGCCTCACTGTCTTCACATTTGCTTTCTCTTCATCTCTGAGGCCAAGGAAACTGTCTCAGACTGTGATAGCTTTCGTGGCGGGCTCAGCGGTTGGCGAACACGGAACATACATTGTATAAATACATCCAGGCCTGCCAGAGTTTCAGGTTTCAGTCTTTAACCAGATAACCCTGCCACTTCTCAGGAGCGAAGTCTCTCAAAAGATTTTCAAGGCCAAGTAGATGCGGAGCAGGGATCTCGGCTTTGATTTTTTCTTGCCTCTATGTTGTGAGTACATGTCAGTACTAGAGTCACTAGAGTTCTCGTTTTCCATTGACAGTGCTGCCTTACAGAAGCGTCTCAGTGACTCGTGTAGATCTTTAGGTCGTTGGCGGAGCAGGTGGGCAGATTGTTCAGTGCTAGGAAACAGGTGTTGTTGCATTGCAACCTGCAGCTGGGGTTGGGGTGTGTGGGTATTTTGTTGTATTGCAGTGTTTCCGTTCACTGCATCAGTTTCTACCACTCCTCATAGATTTTCCTTCTGGGGGCTGACCACTGGCTGCTCACGGTCAACTGGACTGAAGCTCCGTCCGCAGGCTTCGCAGACTCTTTCAGATCTGCCGCCGCTTGACCAGGGCTTGTCCCAAACTGAGCGAATTTTCCCCAGGGGATGTCGGCAATGATCCGATTTTGTCAGAGTGCCATGTGAAATGCCGCTTAGCTCAGGTCCTATCCGGCTCGGAAGGAAAACTTCAAGCGCGAGAAATACTTCATGAAGCCCTGACCTGATGTGAAGCAGCTACTGTACCAGTAAATATTTGCAGCTGCTCTGCGGCTGTTGTACTCTGTTTGAGTTCCACCCTAAGGTTTGAATCTTCACAAAGTGGGCGTGCTGGAAGCATCGGCCTCAGAGCTGGCTCCAGTTGCACAATTTGTGTCACAATTGTCGTGAACGCCCAGTTTCGTTCAGCAAGGTGCAGGGAATACGGCTGGCAACGATGGAACTGAACTCGTTGAGGTCTTTGACACGACCGATGTGTTGGGATTATGCGACAGTTGCTTTGGTGTCCATGGCATAACTATCTTTCTTTGGGTCCGACGGTCTGTGGATGTGGCAAGAGATAATTGGTGGAGCTAGGCAGCTAGGGTCTGTCCAGAAATGGTTGTGCATCCACTTGGGGACTTGGGGTCGCTGTCCTTTTTCGCATAGGCGGAGGAGCTCCAGGATGAGGCCCTGGAGAGTTGTTGCGCATTGCTGCGCTACTGCAATATGAAGAAAACATGTTGAAATATTTGATGCTTTTTATGGTGGGCTGCAGGAATCGTTTGTGAAGGATTTGATCGATGTAGACCATCACATCCAGGAGTGACAAACTGTACACGAAGCTGACTTCTGCCTGTGCTGGTCGGATGACCGGCCTTGTTGTTTGTTGTCACTTGATGATACTTGATGCCTTCTCCCAGCCAAAGGACTTGGCCAAGAGCATTCTATTTCAGCACCTCGAGCGAGCCAGTACCTGTGACGCAAAAAGTAGTGGACAGGGGAAAGATAACATACTGGGAATTCAAAGAACAGAAGATGAAGCTAGTAGGTGTGACAGCGCACCAGTGTTTGCCCCTAGTCTCCAGACTTGCCCTTGTCTATGCTTGTCACCTTTTTGGATGTGATTGCATGACTTTGTAGATGGTACGTTTATCGAACCAATTTGAAATGGCACCTGCCTCTCCAGATTTTTCCGGACTTCCAAAGGCATCGAGGAGCGAGCCGCAGCCAAAGCTGAAGAGGCCAACAGCCATGGATTTGGAACAGCGTACGATCCCAAAAGAAGAGATCCAATCCATTCATCAAATTGTTTATAATCAGTTCCCTCATCAAAATTGCCATTGTCCGCCATTTTTGGACAAGCCCTTGGGCCATTCTTGCAGTCGATTTCTCACAGGCACGCCGCCGAAAAGAGGCGGAGCTGCGCCGCGTCAAATCCTCAAAGTGCTGGGTGTTGCATAGTCATTGAATGTCATTGAGTATCTACACATATCAACGCTATCAAGCCAAAGTTTCTATGGCTCTGTACCACCCAGGCTAGGAAGAAGGAGCAAATGGCAAGGCGAGAAGATGCAGTGCCCACATGTATCCACATGTCATGTTCTGCTGCTGTGACGTGTTTCCTTCAGCTTTGCGATGTCAGGGATCCGAAGCGAAAGGTCGCGTTGAAAATTGAAAACAAGAGGCGCTTTTCTGATGAGGACTCCGCTGATCGTTGAAGGTCCTCCCTGAATCGAACTCCTCACAGCCCATGTTGCTTTGTGCCCACCTACGCAGGAAGATGGAAAGCCGAAAGATCGCTCCATCCCCCTCCGCCATTATGAGGCTTAGTCTTCTCTGATTTTTTGTGCGTGAGGCATCGCCAGGCTTCATTGCAATAGTTCTGACCTGCAGGTCTATGGGGAGAAGGGATCCGAAAAAGTTAACATTGTAGACATTCTGCCTGGTACCGAGTGGCTGTTGCAGCAGACGCAGACTTGCCAATTGTGCCCCACGTGCTTAGATTCATGGAGTATGCTTGGGGACATCTCCTCATAGAACACGAAACGGGCGCAATAGATGCCACAGGAAAATGGTGACATAAATGATCATGAATGCCAGAGTTTCTTGTGCACCCGGAAAATTACTTCAACTCTTTGCATGTACAACTGGATGGCTTAAAGGAAAATCCAGAGCCAATGCGAGATGCTGAACGAAAGCGGGGGAGTGGTGGCCTTGGGTTTTGGAAAGCTGCTTGAGTAGGGAAATACAGGCTGAGGAAGGTGAAACGAAAGACTTTGAACTCGCATATCAACAAATGATCAACATTTATCAGCTTTATTTCATTGTGTTGCTGATGGTTGGTGCGTCGGATGCGTATGATGTGTGCCCTCAAGATGCACAAAGTCAACCCAGTTGGCTGCATTGCATCAGGTGGATCAGATGCTGGTGCCTCAGTATGACTATGCCCAGTGCCAAGCGACAGCTTATGACTGGGGGTGTGGCATCCGTTCACCTGGCTTCGAGGTTGGAACAAAGACATCGATCTGAAAAGTTGCAACGGGCTTTGACCTTTACGGACCCTGGAAGCAAGAACTCAGCAGCTTTGGAGGCGTCGTTGCCGGGAAACCCAGGTCGAGTATGGTGGGTGGGGTTCAAAGTATCCAAGTCGTCCAAGTCATCCAAGTCAAAAAGAGTGAGCTTATGTATGAATGACTAAACATGACTAAACATATAAACACATAAAGTCATATGTGTTTTCATTGTGATGCCTCGTGCAGGTCGCACAGGTTAGCAAGAGTGAAGCAGACACACAAATGCGCCGTAGGATCACGAGTGGCTCAGGTTTCAATCAGAGATTCCTCCAGATCTCAGCAGAGACGAACGTGCCAAGCAACTGCGCAAGGACATCAGTTTGAGTTCAGAATTCCTCCGGTTTTCCCTTCAAAAGATTCCCAAGGCGCAATAATAACCAGCAAAATTTAGTACGCTCTCCGTGAACCACTTGAATAAGTCGGAAAGAATGCTTCAATAATGTAAAGGTAAAAGCCCCCACGATGCGCAGAATGACTTGGAGCACTGGCTGCAATCTGACGAAGAGTTCAGTCCTTGAGAACGTCTTTTGCAGGACAAATATTTGAATCACCTCATCGACAAGATGAGTAGGCTCAGGCAGTTTCGGCCGGATGAGAAGCTTCAAAAGGTGGAAGGGTAGACTGGACGCTAGCAAGAATCCAACAAGCGAATTAAGAGGTAGCTCTGACCCATCAGACATGCCATGGCGATGAGAAAATGTCACAACGTCTCCGCAGATTTCAGATAGGAAGATCTCCAATGATGACATGTGATGACACTGTGGAGGAGTGAGTGGAAATACATGCTCCCTTTTGACGTGGATCTTGCCAGCTCTGGTTTTACAGATGGCACCGGTGAAAGGACTGGGGTGAACGAAACGAAATGTGCTCGGCAATTCTCATGCCTTGCCTGGGTGATGCAGCAATTTTGGATGTAGCGTGCAGGATGTCGGTCAGTGACTTGTGTGTCAAGAATCCACGCGCAGCGCAGAACTTTCTGAAGGACAGGGTTCTAACATGTTCAAACAGTGCGGCGCGAAGAACTAACAATCCGATCAGTTCCAGCCTGTCATTCGCTTCAGTGGAGGAAATCTCCAGCTTGATAGGCCAACGAATTCAGGCAGGTATCCAGCTGGAAGTGGCACATGGCGGCACGATGCATCCCTGATACATCTGATACGATGTTGTCTTATGACTTGCGTGCCAGTGTTTCATCCATTTTCATTCGTTTTCTTGTTTCAGCATTTTTTTTTGGTGTTTGGTGTGGAATATGTTGCATAAATGTGCATAATCTGTTTGAATCTTCTGTCCTGAAGCTATTAGAACTCTGCTGGCAGCCTGGCCGTCCGGCTGCGTTTAGGCCTATGGGGGCCGGCAACGAGGCATCGTAGGTGGACATAGCATCCTCGAGACGCTGGGTGGCTCCAAGGACGGTGAGATTCAGTGATAGTGAACCAAGTGAGAGAGTGATAGGTGAACAGTTAGATAATATTAGTGATGATATGTTGATGATATGTTGATGATATGTTGATGATATGTTGATGATATGTTGATGACAATATGGGATGATAGTGATCTTATGTGGTGATATGATAGGGATAGTGATAGTGACTGATACTATAGCGCTTGCAGTCCAAGAGATATCGAAACAAAGTGGCTGAGACATGTTGAGACTTGAACACTTCAGTTGTATTTTTTGAATTGCTGGCGGAAGCTCCCCTGCCATCCCAATCTAAAGTCATGCACCGGCAGCTGCAGGATCCAACGCTTTTTTCTTAGTTTCTGATGCTTCCAACTGCGGTTGAAGACAGCTGGGCGGGGTGAATTGTGTCTAAGTGAAATCAGCACGCGCTGTCAACTACAGCGATGCTTCTCTCAGGTCGTCCATCCAAACAGAGATCCCGTTGGCAAGGCAATCATCAAAACGGAAGACCCTGCAGGCAGATTGCAGCTGGGTGGTATATTATACTTAGTATATATCATCCTAAAGCATAATTACCATATGGTATGACAATCTTCTTTTGCGTTCATGGTTTTTGCAGCTGTGCTGACTTGGCTCGGCAATGGGCAGGCACAACTTGAACGTAGTGCCACGCTGAAAGCCAAGAACAGGAAGCCTGTGGCTCAGAGAGGAGCTGATCTTTCCAGTCGTCCAGTGGCTTCAAATCTTCGCATCAAGGCGTTGGTCTATTGTCAAGGACCCTGCGGATGGGTTGGCCATTGAAGCTCCGACAGTAAACGATCACCACGGAAAATCACCCTTTTAAAATATATTTTTCATAGGCAAGTCGGTAAGTCACCACACTAGAGTCATCTATAAACAGGCCATTTTCATCCATTTTCCCATTCTCACAGCGATGTAAAAAAATCCGGAGGGCAGTTGATCCATGTTAATCCATGCTTCCGGATTTTTCCCCATGGAACCGTGGTCAGAAATTTTGGTCAGGCCGTTGTGCATTGGCTCCTGCTCCATTTCCGCTTCAAACGTTTGCACAAGTGGCAGCCTTAGGGCAAGGTGGGGCAAGGTGGGGCAAGATGGCATTTCAGTGATGATTAGTGATGATTAGTGATGACTCATGATGGTTACTGTAATGATAGTTGATGATGGTTGATGGTGGTTGAGTCTCAACTTTCCTGTGCAGCTTCGCCTTCGATCTTCCATGAGGTCCTCTGACATTTGCCTCCTGGCAACTTGGCAAGAAGTCTGCTGTGCCTCGAAGGCTGTGCCTTGCTGCCTAGCCAAGGTTCTGCGGCAGCTGGGTGAATGGTCGCGCATAAGGTCAACCGCTCTTGAAACCTGTTGAATCCTGTTAAAACCATGAGAAACGATGCAACACTGGTGGTAGCAGACACCATTGAAATGCAGCACCTGAGTCGCTTGCCTTTCTCCAGGCGCGCCATGAAAGGCTTTGTAGACAACGTGACGCTGCTGCAAAGATGGTGCAAGAGATTTCTTCAAGTCAAAAGGCCCGGCAGAAAGCACAGAAAAGCACAAGGGAACTGGTCAAAGAGTGTGTTAGGATGGGTTACAATCGAAGTCGCTTGCGTCATGACCAGGCGGCGCTGCAGCCAACTAGAAAAAGAGTGGGAGAGGCAGGGAGCGGCACAGGGAAACACAGAGGTTTGTCATGGCAACTGTTATTGGTTTGTTCCATTGAGCCTTCACTGGAGTCGTATGTATGTAGCTGCTCCTTCTTTCTTACTGTTCGTTCGCCTTTGTTGGTTTTGTATGATTTTGTTGCGTCTTCATAGTATTCACCTTAAAAGAGCACTTGCCGGGGACAAGTGTCACTTCATTTCAGGTACGAAGACTTCCACTTGCAGAACTTCTTCAGGAACAAAGCCCAGGCAATCATCCAGGACTGAAGAAGAAATCCAGATTCGGAGAGAGGGTTCCTTCAGGTGACTCAAGATTAGCAGAGTCATGGCCTATCAAGGAGCAGAAGGAATTGGAGAAGGAAACGCCTTCGAAAAAGACTCAGTACAAGGGCTTGACCTCTGGAAAGGCCAAGCGGGAAAAGCAGGTGGGACTCGGCAGTCTTTGGTTGGGATTCTCTGATGTGGGGATGGTGAAGCAGTTGGGATTTTGTCGGGCTGCAGGCACTTCTAAGCATGATGGAGAAAAGCGTTGATGGAGGCTGCACGAATCCAAAGGGTGGAGTACCATGTGTGACGGTGCGACATGACACAGTGTGAGACGGGCCACACGCTCATCAGCTGAAGTACTGTAGTAGTGGTGTCAAAGGCAGCAATATCAGAAACTAATGAACTGTTGTTATGATAACCAACGTCGACCAGGGCTGTTGACTGCGGCATTCACTGTCACCATGCATCATTTTTGCCAGTTCCTTTCAGATGGGCAATGTGCTTTCTGTACTGTTGCCGACGCTTCAGGCGATATCTCCATAGATTTTCGAGCATACAAGATCCCAGGGCCTGAAAGGCACAGATGCAGTTGACTGTTGTTGCGAGATTCTTTTCTGTGCTGTCTTTTCTGGCGTATTCGTCTGTTTCTCTTTGGCTTTGTGACTTTCACGAGCGCCAGGCGAGCGATCATCAATCGGTGGTACATGGTGACTTTGAGGCTGCCAGACCATACAGACGCCAGCAGCTCACATGAAACAGCTTAGATGACAACATGGTGCTGTTGACAGGAATCATGTTCGATCGGAACAGACCATTGCCTTCTCCTCAGATCGCTCAGAGCCTCAGACATCGCAAGGTTTCTCACAAGGTCCCTTCATGTCCCTTCCATAATCTTCCATCCTTTCATCATCTTTTCATCCTTTCATCTTCACCATATCTTCACCATATCTTCACCATATTTCTCTCCCTGTTGAGGCCATGACGATCAGAGAAATGCTGGCAGCCGAGAGGGTGTCTTGGCGAATCTAGGGATGCCTTGACAAACAGTGGCTGGAAAGAAGGAACATAAACCATGTCATATCATGTCATATCATATCATATTATTTCATTTCATTTCATGCCATATAATTTCCATAATTTCAGATCATATATATAATATATCATGATATCATATCACACTATATCACTATATCATTTCTTCATATCATATCAGATCATATCTCCCAAACTCCTTGGCAGCTGTGGACTAGACGCTTGGTCACGATTTGTCCCCCACCTTACTCGATGCACACACACACAGAGACACACTCTGCAAGGAGCTTGAGCGGTTCGTAAAGACGTGCTTCAGCTGCAAATATATGCTTTACTTCTTTGTGGATGATGTAGGTATCATGCTTTGTGCATTGCAAAAGCATCACTCTTTTCCCACAGCGGATTGACCCAGGTTTGGCACGCACACTATCCAAGCGCCGCCCAAACCAACTGCAGAAGAGGCTGCTTTTGTTGAGGACTTGTGACCCATGGTTAGACATATTTTTGATTTATGGGATTGGATAGTTGCCAGATGTTGCCACATGTTGCCACTTGTTGCCAATGACGAGGTGGCTGAAATCAAGAAGCTCAAGACCAAAGCCGTGAATGATGATATGTCGGGACTTCGTGCCCGCTTTCGCTTCCATGCCTCAATTTACCTCCGGCATTGTCGGGGATCAGATGTTTCTGTCAGCCTTTGGCCTTTGCCTTTGCGAAACCGGCTGGAGGTTAGGTCCACGAACAGTTGCGAACGCATTTTACGTGTGCGTTCTGTTGAACATGTTCGAGCGGCAAATATGTGAATTTGATCTCGCAATGATTTCCCAGTCTCAATGTATGTGACCCATTGTGACCCATCCTGATAGGACATGTCATGACATGTCCCTTTTTCCTGATTCTTTCGTATTCTCCGGGATCAGGTATGGGTGGAAAGCTGAAGAATGACTGGTTCCGTGTCTCCGAGGAGTTGCGCAGGGTCGACCTTTCATTCATACCCTCTCTCTCTCTCTCTACAAACGTATGGTATGCAGCACTGTGTACTATATTATGATTCTCTATCTCTATCTTTATCTCTCTATATATCTATATCATTCTATATTTATCTCTATTTCTATCTCTGAATATCTATATCTATCTCTATATCTATATCTAAGTCTGTATCTATATCTATATCTATCTATAGTCTATATCTATATATCTACATCTATCCATATGTATCTATATCTATCTATCTCCATCTCCATCTCTATCTCTATATCTAATATCAATATATATATATATATATCTAAATAAAGCCATAGATCTATAGTAATCTATAGATACAGATCGTCAGTGGAGTCAGGAGTTTGTGGTGCGATGCATTGCCGTGGCGGCACAGGCCATGGCCCGGTGTTCCAATTTCCTCCACTTCGACCATGGCTCCAGTGCAGATTTTCGGCAGGCCATGGAGACGATGCATCCCTTCCACGATCACCCGGCCAACCGCGTGCGGCTCACAGCGGACCGAGTGACTTTGACATCTTTGACCTTTGGAAAACCGACATCTTTGTTGTGAGGGGATGATAGTGACTGATAGTGACTGATAGTGTTGATGGAGAATATGGACGTTGTTTGATTCTCTATTACCCTTTGACTAGGCTGTTGGAGAGCACTCGGCATGCCTTGACCCATTGACTGCAATCTCCATAATCTCCATAATCTCCAGCTCAACTCAGCCTTGGCTCAGGGGGTTCGCGTTTCGCAAAGAAGTAGGCAGCCCGGGCAGGTGTAGCCGTGTAGCCACGCAGCTTAACAATGAGCGTGTGGGGGCCTGGTGGAGAGGAGTCCTGGGTTGCTATGGATGATGGTTGCGAACTCTTGGTGAGGAAATGGTCACCTGCAGGTCCACCATGTGCAGCCTTGCACATTTGCCATGGTATGGGTGACCATTCGGCACGCTATGGGCGTTTTGCCACATTCTTGTGCGAGCACGGGCTCGTTGTCTATGCTGCTGACCACCGGTCGCATGGGCAGACGGCCTTGAAGGCCAAGGCAAAAAATCCCAAAGCACATTACCTAGGCCATGTTGATACAGCAGAGATGGGAGGGAAGGATTTGCTTCAACGAGTTGTGGAAGACAATGTCTTCCTCTGCAATCGAGAGAACCATGGCCTCCCCCTGGTGCTTCTTGGTCATTCCATGGGTAGTGTCCTGGCGAGACTGGTAGCAGCACGTCAACCAAAGGGATTGGCTGGTCTGATCATCAGTGGCGCGCCAGCTGTGCCTATCCCACCTGTGAATGCCGCATTTGGTCCCCTTTTGCAGGGGCTTGGACAGATCTACGGAGACTCTGGGGTGGCCCCTATTATCAACAAGCTCACCTTTGAGAAATTCAATGCGGCCTTCGCCCCCAACAAGACCGAGTTTGACTGGCTCAACCGTGACAGTGCAGAGGTTCTGAAATATGTTGGCGACTCGCCCCTTGGCTGCACAGACCTGCAAGAAGGTCCCAGAGTGTTCCTCTGGTTCTGAAGGACCGGCTACAATTATAGTGATTACATATTTATTACATATTTGGCATTGTCTTGCCAGCACTCTGGCTTGAAGGTTGGTTGAATTGGAGTTTGTTTCTGAGGCTTTGTGGTTTCAAGACCAGTGTTGGCTTCACCAAGTCCCTGATCATCGGCATCAACGCAGCTGCGAGCAAAGAAGTGCTGTCCAAAATTCCTTTGGATTTGCCAGTTCTAGTGATTTGGGGCACCAAAGATCCCGTGACAAAAAACGACCTGGGCACACAGTCGGCGGACCAGCTGGAGAAGCAAATGAAAGCTGCAGGACGGCAGCTCACCAAAACAATTGCCTACAACGGTGCTCGTCATGAACTCCTGTTGGATGCTGAACGTTGGACCAGAAATATTTTGCTTTTTGCATTTTTGGAGAGCTAAGGAAGAGTAAAAGTGTAAGCGAATCGCATTTGTTTGCGGATAAGATTGACTATGACTATAGACACCTTTGACTATAGACACGAGTTTCCACAGCTGGCACGATTTTTCACCATCAGCACATGCTGCATTTTTTGGGCACACATTTAGCTTCATGATAAAGACCCGCCGGCCACGAAAGTCTATTCCATTGCACCTCCTTAGCATCAGGAACTTTGTGCAGATGAAGTGATGCACGACATTCTCTCCTTCATCCAAAGGCATGTGCTGCAGCAACTTCCTCGAAGCCGATTGTGATCCAAGACACTGTACGCTGTGAAGTTCTTCGATCGATTGAACGCCTCGGCCCTGAAACCAGGGTCATGGAGTTATAGATGTCATAGCTTTGCACTGTGACCTGGTCTCAGCAGGTAATCCCCCACAACTCCTGAGCTCAATGGTGCTCACAGATTGTCAGATATTGAAGACCTCTCAACCCAAGCCTCCAAACCAGGGAGAAGGGTTTTTTTCAAGGGACAAACGTAGCTGTTGTGGCCAGACAGAAGCGGGGCGAAACACTTGCAATGGAAAGGAGAAAGATGCCACCCTGTTGTCATCACTGCTTGAGTTGGTGGGTGTGTTTGGCCTGCAGCTGATGTGCCCAGGGCTTGACTACAAGGCCAATGGCCGTGCCTTACGATCAGCAGGCAACGACTGTGCTGTGGGCGTTTTGCCTAACATTTGATTTCATTTGCATGTTGCAGTAGGATTGGTGAGAAAGGTCAAGCATGTCAAGCGGATTCTTCCCCCCCAGCCCCACGAAATGCCATGCCAGGGAGACATCCGACCCTTTGCAACAGCTGCAAGGACCTCAGCATTTGCTGACGTGGGCAGCTTGAGCCTCCCATGCCATGCTCAGGTTGTGAGGGCTTCTGCGCGACCTGTTGATTTGGGTCGGCTGGGAACCAAAACCCTGAAAGCCAGAGTGGGAAGCTCAAACAGTCAGAAGCCACACTTGGAATCACTTGGATACACTTGGAAACCTCCAAACTTTGAACTCTTGATCATTTTGATGTATTTTGATCATTTGGATCATGATTAATGATATTCATGTTTCATGATCCCCAAAAAACAGTTGCTCAGTTGGAACACATCACATCACATAAGTGGACCCATGGAATCCAAGGAATCTGTAGCGGTGGTAGCACAATGCAGCAACTGATTGGGCTCAAGATCGTTCAACTGGAAGTTCACACGCAAGGAGGCCTCAGCAGCCTTTTGTTGCCACAGCACCGACAGCCGCCATGGCTGGTCTGGGATTAGATCCTGAAAAGGGGCCCCGGAGTATCAAGGAGCGGCAAACGACAATGGATAGGACATGTCTGACTGAAATCAATGCATGAGTAATTGAAGCTCATGCTGAAATTGTTGCACCAGTAAACATTCTTCTTCAGTCAGGCTTCCTTCATCCACTTGGACAATTGTCAAGCGATCTAACGCGGACTTCCCTACCGACTTGTTACGTTTGGCTGAAGTGAAAGATAGATCAAAAAGGATGGCCCATTTCCATGCTGGAATGCTTGCAAGGCCGCTCGCAAATTGCTCAAGGCCCAAAAGTGGTGATTCGTTCACCTCTACAGCGTCAAAGCTGCCACGAGAATCTGTGCACAGGACCCCTTTGACGAGCAAACGCAGACGCTCGGTCACATCCACCAAGGATGGCCAATTCGACAGCCATGAATCTCAGCCCAAAGCAAATGCGCTCGAAAGTTCACATCCTCAGCCTCAAGGATGCTCTGCACCTCAGCATCGTTTGAGCCAATGGCATGGCATTTCAATTTCCAGGTGCGCCATCCATCAACAGAATTGGGACCAGAAACCAAATGAACCATTCCACCAGTGCTGCCACCCTTAATGCGGTTGGCATGTGCTTGGTCGCCCATACTGATGAAAACCATGTCATTCCAAGCTTTCACATCACGTAGATGGAACAATTCCAAAACAGTTGCAAGGTTTCTGACCTCACCTATCATCGTTTGGATCTCACGCGCATGCTCACGTGTGCCACCCATGGTGATCTCAGTCAAAAGAGGATTGCACCGAGCAGTCAGCAAAGGCGGTGTTTGAATTGCTAACCGCTGCAAAACTCCTAAAGCTGCAAGACATGCACCAACTTCATGAGGACTTAGAGGGCCATTGCTACGGAGACGTTCAGGTGGTACAGTATATCTACATCCGCTAAAGGCTCCACAAATGATTGTTGTTCAAGGCGGGTGCTAAACTTGTCAGCGCGATCAATGACTGTGTGAACATCACATCTTGCATGTCAGAATGATCACTTCTTGATTGTACCCAGCTGGTATGCAGAACCAATGCGCTGACAAACTCCACACCATTTAGCTGAAGAACGGTCTCCGATTCTGTGGAAATCATCCGCATGACCTCCCATCATGCCATTCAACCTTGGATGTTTACCTGTGATGTCCTTTTCAATCTTGGAGTACCAGCACCACAAACATCGCCCTCCAAGAGTTGGAATACCTCCAAGAGATTCAACTTTCTGAGACAAGCTGAGCCACAGGCCTCTCGGGGCTGTCGTAGACACGTAGATGTTGCGAAGAATTCTAAGAGCAGAACCTTCAGGGACACCTAAAGCTTTGCAAAGCTCTGGCACTCCAAATGTGTAAAATAAAGTTGATCATCAGCAGCAGTGGGCATAGTCTGCAAAAATGCCGTGGCTAAATCCAACCCTTCTAGATTCTAGATGCCGTTGATACAAAGTCGACCCCATGTACATCATGTTTTTGCCCATGGAGGAAATGACAGGAGCACTGGTCTTGAAATTGCGATCTAAAAGAGAAGGATGTTGAAAACCTAAAAGGACAATACGTGCTTTCGCATGCTTGCTTCCACAGGCCGATGTGGCCGTGTTGTCATGCTGCATGGCGTCCTTCATCGCTTCCTCCTTCTCATCTGGAGGAACAGCTTTCCAGGTTAATACCCGCCTGGACTTCAGAATCCGGCCGCTACCAAACGCAGTCTTCACCTCTTCATCGTTCAAGCAGCGACGAACTGCCGCATGTTTCAAAAAAGAGCTCACCTCCTTCGCCTTTGCTCTCTCGAAGAGAACGCGATCCGCTGCGGACAGATTCTTCAAAGACACCTCTGCGTTGTTGAGCTTTTTCACCAGGTATAACAGTGGATCATGCTGAAAGTTCCTACATAGAAAAATCCAACTTCAGCTCAAACATGAGGCACTCGCCCTCGTAGCTGTCAAGGACTGTGAAAAGATCATCATGAGTGATTTCCTTCCCCGCCTCAGCTTCAAGGGCCTCTAGCCATTTGAGGTCATAGGGGTCTTCTTTCTTTGGCTTCTTTTGCTCTGGCTCCTTCAAGTCGTAGTCATTCACAGGATCAGGAGCTATAGATGACTCATAGTCAGTTTCTTGACCCCCATCTATAGGAACATCTTCTACAAGAGGGGGTTGTGCAGAGGAAGTGGTCTTGGACTGAGAAGGCAAAGAAGAAGATCCAGCAGCAGTGGATGGCACAAAATTCTTGGCCTCCACGTACCGTCGATCTTGGCCAAGTGGGGACGAGCGATGAACTTTCTGATGCTGAGCAGGTCCATATTTGGGTCGAAAATCTGCAGGGCCATAGGTCTGCTTGCCACGAGCTCTGGTAATGGGTACCATTGTGGAGCTGCCTGGTTGTTCAGGCAAATCAGGAATCTCGACCTCATCAGGCCCTGGCTCTTCTGAAGTGACATCTATGAACTCCTTTTGAGGAAGCATGTCCGCCAAAGTGCGCCACTGTGACGGATCCTCCTTGTTGGTGAGTTCATGGTGCAAACGCCCCGTCTCATTGGCAGGTCGCACTGAGTGAATGGGACAACGCCAAAGTTTCTTGCCCATCAAGATCCAGAGAATGTGCTGACGAGAGTCATCAGGTTCCTGGTGAGCTAAGGGTTCAGCAAGAACTACCCTGCCTGACCCAACCCAATGTCATCGACCAGATTTCCGAAGACCGCCTCTGACTCCGAGATGATGCTCACCAACTTGAACCTTTCTCCACACCATGACAAGGTCAGAGACATTATAGTGTCGAGGCGGCTGCATGACACTGGTGTTGGAAAGTTTGCTCAGCACTCGTTGGCCTCTGGTTTTGCGAGCAATTTCTTCAGCATCTTGTCATGAGGTTGGTCTTGGCGTCGCCCAAAGATTGCCAAAGACGTGTGCCTTCATCGCTGATGGCATAGTGAGAGCACAAGGCCCGTTGATGTGCAGAAAAACCTGCAGTGAACTTGGTGGAGTTGAGGGCAGAACATGCCAAGGCCATTGTCATTTCAGGAGTACTCTCCAAAGCTTCAATGTGAATTGCCGTCGCAATATGTTTGACATCATCAATAGCTGCTTCTACCACTCCATGACTCTAGGGTTCTTTCTCAGGAAGAAACTTCAACTCAATCCCTTGGGCATGGAGGAATTCATGCAGCTGAACTCACGACAAGCTTTTTGCATTGTCGGCAATGACCGTCTGAGGCTTGGGGAAATGAGCCAGCCAGCTCGTTGTGAAAGATTCTATTACCTCTTCAGCACTTTCTGATTGCATCACCAGCTCAGGGTATGTCTTGATGACAGAAACCACGCGCAGCTTCGTGGCGAGGTCTATCATCAAAAGAAAGCGCGCTTTCTTTTTCAAGCCTGGAAGCGAATCACTTGCCAAGCCTGTGGAAGACAGCGAGTTGATGCTGGTGGTATTTGCCCTGAGGGAAAAACTCACCTGGTTTGAGGGAAGCACAGTTTTCACGTTTGTGCCCCAAGGCAACTTGAACTTTCCACTGTGGTGCTCCAGAATCTCGGATCACCTTCGCTAGATTTCTATTGGTGGGGTGTCCGGCTGCCTTGTGAAAATGAGAAACCTTGGCCCGCCATCTTTGGAGATCATCACCAGAGGCTCAGAGGGCACATTCTCTGCAGGTTCCGCAACCTTCATAGCAGGAAGAATGTGTCCTTGTTCTTCAAGCACATTGAGTTCTTCTTTAACTGGCAGCATCATGGGTTGACTTTCCCTTGCAAACAGAAGTGGTTGGCTGCGGTCAGAGAGAAGCTCTTGTCGCCAAGCTGTTGCAATTGACTTGACCATGCGCCAAGGACAATGTGAACTCTTGGCTGTTTCTACACTAGCAACCTGGCTATGACGATGACCTCCAGGACAGGTTTTGGCAGCAAAGCGCTGATGGAAGTATGTGCTGGTAGTTCGCACCAGCCACTGCTTTCTCAGGAAATCTCCGGCCCCACAGTTGTAACCGTCAATGCGACATTGTAGCCACTCCCGACCACATGCTTCAAGGATGGCTTGTAGACGAAGAAGAGGAGTTTGTTGCCAACCTATGCAGGGCCATGGCCCCTCCCAAAAAATATCCAGGAGTGGGTCTTCACCCAAAGCTTCTTGTATGAAGCGCACCATTTTCCAGAGCATGCGAAGCTACTTGCGGCGATATGCTGCTGGAGCCAACTTCTTCTCAGGCGTGGAGTAGTTGAGGTAGCTCCATTGGCACCACTTGGTGCATGGTTGCCATCAGCTGCGCCATCAGCTGCGCCTCTCCGCTTCCGGGTTGTGAACATGCTCCCATGAGCCCGTCGGAGAATTGGACTTTGCCATCTTGAAATAGCCTGCCTTGGCTTTGGGTTTGACTTGGCTGGCATGGCTCTCCAAGTGCTTCTGGATGCCGCCCGTCAGAATGCATCGATCTTCTTCTGCATGGCCAGACAAAGTTCTGACGTTGGAGGCAGCGACGTCAAAAGGATCTCCAACTCGTTGAGCATCTTCTGCACCTGGTGCTCGTTCTCCACCTTGGTCGTCTGAGCCGCTGGGCCGAGTCGAGGTGTGTAACTGAGACGAGCATTGCAAAATCTTGCAGTGCACCCAACTGCCGTGTGGATTTGCATCGGCTTTGGCTTCCTGGTGGCTGCCAAAGCATGGCCACTGATTGGCCTTCATTCTTGGGTCCCGCAAGTCCAGTCCCATTCGACAAGCATGATCAGGACGAGGCTGGGACTTGCTTGGTGTGGCTTCCACAATCTTGTCGAGCTTCTCCACCTGTTCTGGACTCATAGTGGAGTTCCGCTTGCTCATGGCTGGAACTGGCTGGTGGATTCGAATTGGGCAGCGCGTCCGTCCCGCAAGACATTTGAGCAGAGTGCCGCAGTTCCATTCGAATCTGATGACTGCTCTCATGCAACTTCCGCAAGTTTCTTTTTGAAAGTGACATCATCTATGGATCATCCATGGGTATCTTCACAATGATCATCATCGCATCAAACTCGATCGGCATGAACTGAATGAACTTATTCTCAGTGACTGCTGACGGAGTGTGCTTCACAACATGTACCCGTGGATGACCCCCTTTGGAAGTGCAACCTCTTGTGAGAAAATAGATGGTGTCCAACACATCGTGAACCTTACGATTCGCCTTCAACTGGTAGATTGCGGGCTTTTCTTCACTGGAATCCAAAGCCATGTCAGTCATGAAGTCAACGGTCATAGATGATTGAGGTCCATATAGGTGATCCATGCCGACTTGTAAAGTGCCCTTCCGCACCGACCGATACCAAAGCGAAAATATGGGCGATCGGACTGGCGGACTTCAATCTCAGCTTGTCGGTCTGCTGAAAGGACAGCAGCCACCAAATTCGCTACAGCTATCTGAGGGCCCGCTGATGCTGTAGCTCCTGAATCTAGGAGACCATGGGTGCAAGGCAAACATTCGATGCTACTAGCCTGCGCCTCATTGGATCCTCATTGGCACTACTAAGCAGCTCGAGACCACCAAAGAAGACTTCCGAGTGATAGGAGTTCACTGGTGGGCGAAGGAGTTGACCCTTGCCTTGTTGAAAAGGACGTGGACTCTTCATGACCCTTCCCTTTCATCCAAGTTTGCGCTTCAAGCCAGTGATTATTCTTGCCCTTCTTGCCATTCCCGCGACAAGCATATAGACATAGAGGTCTTCATGGAAATGGGGGACATTATCGTGATATTCCAACATGTAGGACTGCTTGCCTTTGAACTTCCCTTTCATCATGCTTGAATGGCGCCGATCAGGGCAATCCTTGGCCATATGTGGCCCATTGCAGATCCAGCAGACCTTGCCTTTTTGGCCAGGAAAGGAGGAATGCTGACCAAATCCCAGTCTTTCCTCAAAGCAGCTGTGACACGCGCTCAGCCTGTTGAGCTTCCTTGATGGCAGGATCCCTTGCGACAGCTGAAGAAGGTTCTTCAAGCTGTTCAGCCACATACTTTTCGGACCAGTCCCAATAAGGATCATGCCAAGAGCTCCAATCTTCGGCATACTGTGCATCTTCCCGCTGCCAGGAGTCGGTCTCATCTATCTCGGCCGCATAGGTCTCCTGGAAGTTGGAGTGATGCACTTGAGCACATTGACCGGCAAATTGTTCATCCCAAAGCGTTTGAAGTGCCTTGGTCACCTGGCCAAACTCCAAAGAACCACGTGTGGAGGACAAGATCACACGTCTTTCTTCCGGTGTCAATCCAGCAGCTTGCAGCTTGCAGAACCCGGAACCCTCGCAAGGCACCTAGCGCAAAGGAATCAGCAAAGGTCAGCTCATGGACCTCGTCATCATCAAAGAAAGACGGGTGAACAGCTTCCGAACGTCGGCTTGCAGCTGGTGATTCTTGAGGAACACGGTTATAGGTTGCTGCCGGCGAACCACTGTCAGCCATGGGAGAAGTTCCGACTCCACATTCCATGGTGGGCACGGCATCAAAATCACGGTGCCATGACCATCCAGCTTCAGGAAAATCTTCATCTCGATCCCATGTTGACCAGTCCTCATATCGAGGAGCTGGTGGCAGACAAAAATCTGAGTCTTCAGGACGCAGGCCCTCTTCTCTTCAGCCTATCTCACCAATCATTCTACAAACTCAGTAAAGCCCAAAGACTCTCTCACCAAGAATGTGGTCATAGGCTCGTTGACCTTCCTTCGGAAGTCAAAGTGCTGAGCCGAAATTGCAGATGCATTCGGAAGCGACTGACGAACAAGAGGGCTCACTGCAAGTCGCTGCAGCAGGGTCTTTGTCCCATTGTAGTCATCCAGCGCCATATCGGTCCATGACATCGCCAAAAGTCTGGCGGAGCCGGTAAGCCGGCTGAGCAACTTGGTCGCCACATAGCGTCTCTTGTGGGACGGTGTGGCGCGAAAATACCAGGCAACTTCCCTGGTGTACCTTCTCCATGTTCTAGCTGATCCATCCCACCAGCTAGGTATCACATCTTTTCCTTCAGAAGACATGATGTAGAAAAACAGGTCAAAGGAGAAGTTCAGGCTCAGGAGAAACAAGAAAGTTCAGGAATGCCCCAAGGTTCTTGCCGTACTTATACTCTTGATTCAACACAAAGGCAATGACGTGCAAGGTGAACAGAACCAATCAGTAGAGCTAGTGGTCTGCAAACTCCCTGGTGACGTCAAAGTTCCCCAAGCTCAATGCACAAAAAAACACTGCTAGTCGCCAAATGGAAAGAGGCAAGAGTTCGCAAGAACTGCCCGACTTGTAGCCGAAGGTGATCAGAACCTCTGGCTCCCCAATCTTGTAGCCGCAGCACCCAGAGGGAGTCCTGCTCCGCTACCAATGTAGCGGTGGCAGCACCATGGAGCAAATGACTGGGCCCAAGATCGTTCAACTGGAAGTTCACGCGCCAGAAGGCCTCAGCAGCCTTTTGTTGCCACAGCACCGACAGCCGCAATGGCTGGTCTGGGATTAGACCTGGAAAGGGGCCTGTGAGCATCAAGGAGCGGCAAAGGACAATGGATGGGACATGTCTGACTGAAATCAATGCATGAGTGAATTGAAGCTCATGCTTAAAGTGTAGCAGAATCCTAGAATCTGGATTTGTCCCGGCCTTGCCTCACAGTACCAAGGCCTCAAAGGCACGGCGCCTCGATGAGGAAGCTATCACCACTCGGGCGGGTGAAAGACGAGGTGTGGATAGTAGAGAATAGCAATGGATAGCAGCAGGATACAAAGTTTAATGACATTCTATAACTCTATAACATTTTATGACGCTCTATGGGCAGAACTGGCATAATGCTTGTAGTTCTTTCATTTTTTTGGATCCTGGATTCTCTGACCCTTCCAAAAAAAGGAGAGAGACCTGACCCACTGACCACTTGACCCGCTGGTGACTGCAAGTCTGGCTAGGAAGCATGCTTGCTAAAGCTGCCGCACCAGATCCCACAGCTCCAGCCCAAGGTGCGCGTGTGTGTTGGAATATGTCGTCCACCGGAAGCACACCAAGTTGCGTTGCACTGTCAGAAGTGATGCAGGTAGCAGTGGCGGAGGCCACGATATTGAGGATCTGCTCAAAACCCTGACGTGCGATGCCCAAGTTGACCAGCATTAGAACATCAGAACAAGATCCTGTCGTCATGAGGCCAAGACTCCGTCAGATCAGTGAAACACAAAACTTGGAGTACAGGCAAGGTACCAACTTTCACTCGAGTTACTTCATTATATTGTCGTTTACATGCAAATGATTGTGTCCTCCGCGCTTGCTATGATCGGGGATAGAGCCAGGCTGAGCAAGGGGAAGGAAGACAAAGAAGAGAAACCCGAAGCTGATGCGTGAAGCATTGTGCAGCATCATGAAATTTCATGAACCATAAAAAATGCCGAAGCATTCTTCGAAAGTTTGAGTCTTTGACCGCGCAATTCCAACCACACCTCGTTTTAGACGATTCGACGTGTCAAGATTCAACCCTTCCATTTTGAACAGATATGCGGGAAACCCGGATGATATATAGCAGCCCTTGATTCCTGTTCTAGCCCCAAAGGGGCGAGAGCAGATCTGGCCAGATGCTGCTGAGCAAAGTCGCTGGGGAAAAAACCAGGAAATCCTACAGAAGTTGCTTTGAAAATCTTTGAACTGTGGCACAATCAAACGAATCAAAACCCGGATCGAAGATACAGAGCACAGTTTGCACCAGGCGCGTGACAGCTGCCAAAGCAAGTGAGGCAAAAATAAAGCAGGCGAGCGCCGGTAAGCTACACTTGTCACAACTTGTCCTTTGTTCCAGTGCCGACCGAAAGAGCAATTGCTAACATCTTTGTTATTATTCTTGATGATTTTTCTTGCTATTGTTTTCATGACTCATAATTCTCATAATACTCATACCATGCGGAGATGAACTCTTCGTTTCTTCATATTGTTTTTGTTTGCACAGTCCGCCGCTAATTCTATGCAACGAAGTGGGAGCGTCGGCAGCCTTAGAATTTCTTGCCAAGCAGGAAGAAGTTGCACAGCAGCATTCGACGGTGTCATGCAGGTTGCCAGTCGAAAGCATTCCAATGGCAATATTGTAGTCAAGGGAACGTTCCGTAAAGCAATCAAGGCTCCAAATCTGCAGAAGAAGAAGACTGGTTCGGACTGAGCCTTTGATTGGTCGATTTTTTTGTAGCTCTTTGGCGAGCTATTCTTGAACAAATAAAATCATATGAAATCGATTGAAATCGCAACAGTCAGAGCAGGACCTGGCCGCCAGTGAAGAAGTTGGGCCTGGTCCCTTCTGGGTTCTGCATTTCAGATCTAGTAGCTGTCGAGCATACATTGACACTAGTTGAAATTTCCGAGGACAGGAGAGGTCAAGGAAGCGGACAAGTTGCCGGACATTCATCAGAAGCCAGGTACACCCCCAGATGGGACAAAGGCGTCAGCGGCTTAATGATTTGAGGTGCAGATAGGTTCAGTTTTCAGTCATGCCGAAGTGCACGGCAGACGTCGATCTTACCCAGTCTCTTGATGTCCCTTGCATTTTATGCACACTGTCCGTCAGATTTCGTCTAAGGACAAATGGCAACAGCAAGCCTTCTCCAAAGGTGCCACCTGGGTTCCATCATATTCCATCATCATTAATTATCTTGTCGCAATTTGTCGCAATTTGTCGCACAATGCTCAGATGATCACAGAATGGTTTCCCCGTTTTGACTTCACTTCGTTTCGCTTCACTCCCAGGCTGCTGGGACCCCGTGAGGGCCTTGGAGTGTCAGTGCAGCATAGCGTGGAGTATTGAAACAGTGATGGATTTGATGCGGCCCCTAATGTTCACAAGACATATCATATATAATTAAAATTATTATGAGACATAATTATGACACCCTAGTTGTAGTTGTTCCTGATTCGTACTACACTGTTGGTGCTTTGCTGTGCAGGCCATGACCGATGCGGAAGCAAAGTGGTGAGCTCATGCCGAAATTCACAGCGCATCGCAACTTTTTTTGCAGCTGATAAGCAGCTGATAAGCAGCTGACATGTCAACAATTGTCAACATGAAACTCCAGATAGCTCCAGGTCTTCCTTCGCTTCCTGTTTGAGAACGGTGAGTCGACGCAGAAATGCGGTGAACTTACTGAGGATTAGTGAGGTCAACGCTGCATTTGGCAAAGCAGAAAAAGGTGCCTATGTGTGTATATATCATATACATATGGTATAGTAACATAGTATGTATATATATATAGAGTGTAGTCAAACAAGCCACGAAAACTACTTTAAAAACTTTGTGTGATAACAGCTTCAATCAAGAAGGACAGTTTCCAGAACAAGGCGCCTGGATTCAGGGACTGGTGTGAGACGTGGAACGAGCTGCCGAAATCAGCTGCCGAGGCGTCTTGAAGCCGACGGCCGCTGAGTGGCCACCTTTCACCACAGCTTGGACCTCAGCTTTGCTACGCTGCGACGCCGCGAGATCAGGAAGCGAAACTGTTTGGCCAGCTTCCTCCCATAAAAGTATATAAAAGGCGTAACCTCTGGACCCTAGCAGGTGTTGCAATCTGTTGTATTAAGCCTTGCATTATGTGGCCTTTTTGCCTGTCTTCCAGATTAACAGTGAGTTCCTTTGTCCACTAGCAGCTAGCACACTTCTCCGCAAATTGCAAAGGCGTACGCGTGCCGATCATTTCGTAGTGTGACGAGTCCGAAGGACATTGGCTTTGAGTGTGGAGAAGAAAGTCCCGTTTTCTACAGGGGAGTGTTGGGAAATGCAGTCAGCAAAGTGTGTTTGAAAGCATGCTTCTCCATGCTTGGGAAGTGCATTGCTCACTTTGGGCAGGGCAGTCCATGTAGATTTATCTAATCTAGTGATGAGCACTAGCAACAACGCAAGTTGCAGTTTCTAAAGCTTTCACTTTGTGACGATGATATGCCTTAGTCTTGATGGCTATGGGACTGCTCCGAGCGCTTCCAAATGCAATTAACATGCTGAAATGGGCTTGTTGAGCCCCGCCATTGGAGTCTGAAGATGCACTGTCATTTATCCATGCTGCATCATGCTGTGCAGCTTTGTGCCATTGATATCCATTGACGATATTAATCTTAGATTAAGTTCTGCATTGCGTGACTTCAAAAGGCCTTCTGTTTCACTTCGGTGCCGTGCCTTCCTGTTCTGCCGCTGTAGCATGGCTACAGGCTTGGCAAGAACTGTACCTCTTACGCCGTTGGCACACAAGTGTTGGTGAACGACGCAGCCGGCATGTCTCACAGAGCGGAGAAAAAGTCAACGTCAGATGTGTCGAGAGCTTAGAATTTCCTGAGCATCACGGTACCTCAGTGGAGCTTCTCTGAATCGTCACCACTCACGCGCCGTCGCACTGAGTTGGAGCTTGCACTGCGCCTTTTGTCTCAATGCTTTGGCTTTAGGGGCTGCAGGAGAAGTGCTCATGAGACTATAGGCCATGAACCACAAGGAATGCATCTCATTTTGCAATTGATTAACATCATCACAAAGGCTTTCACAATTGGAGCTATCACACATCTTGAGAGATCTTGAGAGACATAACATAATCAATCCTGCAAGATCTTAAGCTTGCCATGCCCCCAAAAACCGGTAGCTTTCAATCTACCCAACACACAAAAGTGATTTGCCTGGCACGGGATGTTCGACGGGCATTCATGTGTGCTACACTGTACTACTCACAACCAAAAACTTTAGCGAGTTGATTAGTCCGGTGACGGCCATCAACATCGTATCAACTTTTCGACTATTCACTGAATTTGTCCCGCACGGAATGGCGGTCGTCGGATCCTCTGACCAGGAAAAAGGATGAAAAAGGTAAGTTGGATGTCCAAAAAGGATTAGCATTTGATTAGCATCACTTTTTAACAGTTGAGTATCGCTATATATCGTTATGTTTTCTCCCTCCTCCAATGCAGGAAAGTACTGTAGATCAATGGGCAAAACAAATTATGTCCTGGGCGTAGGCTACCATGCACACGGCGTAGGTTGGATAGGCGCTGGCATAGGGTCGTTGTAGCCTCACCGCGTAGGCTTTTGGCGTAGACATATTCGTTTACAACAGTTAGACATCATTCATTTAGCAAAATATCATGCCACTAGAAAACACAAGGAATCATTGCTGCATCGGCAAAGCCTACACTGCGTAGGGTCGCATGGGCACCCCTGAAGAACTTACACCATGTAGGCTACGTCATGTAAGGGCGTAGGCTCGTCGTAGGCGTTTGCATAGGTTTCATGGTACTGGTCACCGAAAGACAATGATAATAACACTATTGGATTACAAATTTGTATGCAACCCCAGTTACATTTTTGTGGTACAGTGATACTTCCCTGAGGCCAGACACTGGTAGAGTGTCACTACAAGAGGCAGGGGACTGATGTAGAATCTGGAGTGAATTTCTGTGCCACTCAAGCCAGAACAGGTCCAAAGGATCAGGCCTCCAAGTTCTGTGATCCATCGAGTCACGAATTTCTGATGGCACCAAAGCCAAAATCGACAGCCCTGAAGCTGGTGGTGCTAGAGTAGCACCTTGCTTTTGAGCCACACCCAAGCAAGGCCCCTGCTCCACCTTTTCTTGGTTTAGCTGGTCAGCTACTTCCTGGAAACGAGAAGTAGTAGCCACCTCAGGGAGATAGACATGCTGATGCAGAGGGATCCATGATTATTTAGATTTTGTTTATTTTTGATTTGGGGCAAGACCAATGGTCGAAGCGGAACAATAAAGGTTCCTGAGGCCTGTGGTGGTCCCAAGGACATCTTGATGAATTTTGATGGATTGGTGGGAACACTCCTAGGCTCCCCTTTTTGTTTGGGGCACGGCTTTTTTAATATACAGTCACTTGAATACGCCTGAATACAACCCTGCAGCTCTGGCAAGAAACCAGCCAACCTTGAGGATTGGAAGCAGTAGAGTGCTCCCTTGATAAGGCCAGGATTTTCGTTGCTGGTGCTTTTTAGTTCCATTGTGCCATGGTATCCATGGTCAATGGTGGCTGACGGTGACACTTCATTTGACTCTTTTTGGTTCAAATTGGAAGTGCTTCTGAGCAACGTGCAGCCCATGCTTTCCGGTCGCCTTCTCTCGGGCGGACGCACCCCGCTACACGACTTCCATCGAGCGTGGTCTGTTTCGAAACTTTCCTGTCGACAGTTCGGTGTCGACAGTTCGGCAGTGCTTGACACTTCCCAACGGTGCCGGCTGGGTATTTCTGCAGTCTTGACGCTGTCGGCACGTCGCCCGTGTTCGAGCATGGGGGCACGAAAGCGCCCCGCCAGTGAGGGCTCTTGGATATGTAGCCGGAGGGACTGTAAGCAAACCATTTCTGAGGAAGACGCACGCGTGGAAGTAGCCATTTCGTTGAAAGGAGAAGTTCCACGTTCAGACAGCATGATCAAGTGGCAGGATGGAACTCCCATGGCTTTCCACAAATCCTGCTGGGAATCTTTGCTTCAAGAACGTGGCATGGCGATGCATGGCGTGTAAACGTTCTGCAAGTGGGGATGCACTGCATTGTTTGTATTGTTTCATTGGCTTATTTGATCTTATTTGTAGAATCTTGTAGAGATGTTCAACTCCGTGGATGGACGAGTTGGACAAGTCGATTCAGGCGCATCCTTTCCTCGGAATGAACTGCAAAGACTGAAGCTGGCGGCCGCGACTGCCGAACACTTTGACTCCGCTGACGTGGCTTGGCCAAAGATGCTGCCAAAATCTGCCAAACATCCTGCGACGTTTCGATGTTTGAAGATTTTGCAGTAAGGATTTGAAGCAAAAAGCATCGCAAGCAGCAAGGTTACTGCGCCAAAGCTCGTAGCTCGGCTCACTCCTGCCATATAGGGTAGTCATGGTAGTCCATACATGTTAACTTCTCAAAAATGGCGTGAACCCTTCTGATGGAGAGATGTTCTTCCGACTGTCTCGACAGGCGAGCCATTTGCTTCACTGGCGCAGGGCTCTCTACCGCTGCTGGGTTGGGTGACTACCGTGGCAAGCGAGGAAAGTGGACCCTCGAGGGTCAAGGCCTTCCTTGAACGTCATAGGACTGAAAGCCACGGCTTCTGCATACATAAATATCAATTTGGTTCATGGATCATGGGAGATGTACAAATCACTTCAACTGGTCCTTGAAAGTTGCAGCGCGCTGGACCTTGAAGCGAAATGCCTTGGAGGCGTAGATGAGGCCTACACCACCGTCTACGAAGAGTTGAGGCCCACTTTCGGCCACGAGGCTGTGGCCAAACTAGTTGAACTGGGGAAGATGCTTGGCTAAATCGGCAAGTACCAGCGCTGAGATTTGAGCTCCTAACTGTTGCTTCTTTTTTTGGCCCCGCGGTACCTGCGGCCTAGGATTCGATATGTTGTAAGCCAGAACGCTGACGGCTTGCATCACTTGAGCGGCATTCCGTACACAAAGCTCTCGGATGTCCATGGTTCAGCCTTCACTGAGTACTGTCCAAATTGTGGAAAGCGCTATGTGAAGCTTGGATACGCCTGGCCCATCAGCTTTTGTCCAGATTCCAGATAATTAGATTTTTCCCGGAGACAGTGTGCAAGTGTATGCAAGAGTGGTGAAGTGCTTTAAGCATTCTTTTGCAGCGTGCTCTAGATTTAGGCGGGACACCTATGCTCCTGAAGATCGGGCTGAAGATCCTGTGCTGCAGCAAATTGCTTCATTTGCGTTTCAGCTGTTAAACTGGCTGATGCAGTCTTCAGCGGGGGGGCTGTTGCTGGATTCCATTACTTTTGGTTCCAATACCTTTGGAACTTCTGTCTTTCCAAGTGATTGCAGTAATTACATGTAATTACAATAACGTATTGTTGATCTTGAATCGCTGCTACCCTAGCCCAGACCTGTCAACTGATCCTTCTTCCTTTCCTCTTTGGACTCACCGTGAATACATCCTGTCCTCCCTGCTTCTGTGGTTTGGGGGTTACTCCTTGTGAAGGTTGAAACTTCATACTCAATGATGGAGGCACAGTGTCACACCCAAAACTTCCAAAGATCGGTCTACTAGCGGCTCCAGAGTCCAGACATGTCAAGACATGTCAGGCCTCAACATACCGAACGTACCTCAGCATTGCCACTAAGCTGAGGATTTCTTTGCTGGAAGGTTGCCGGGCCCCATGCCTTCCCATATCAAGCGTTGCCGGGGATGCGGTAGCAACCATTGGACAGGCCGCAGCTGTGATGATTGTGGTCAGCTACTTGGACTTGGATCACTTGGCAACTCGTTGCTGCTCTGCCAATGTTTCAGAAGCCTTCCCACTATTTACATATTATTTCCCTAGTATTTTCATGATTTCCAGATTACTTCCATATTATTTCCCATTACCAGCTACCATGATTCGCCAACAAACCTACTGAGTTCAGACGTTTCCGTGGCCTTCCCGCTTGTGTGGGTATCCAAGGCCACTTCATGATACCGTCATCAGCTTTGGGGATGGTTTGGAAGAATGCGTTTTGCGACCTGCCTTTGAGTCACTTGTCAAGAATTGCGTTTGCGAAATCGAAGGCCTATGAGTATGAGGCATCAGGAATCAAACACCCAGAATGTAGTAGCATGGGATGGTGAGCCATGCCAGGTGAAGTGTGGGATAGTCTCAGGTGACAGTCTCACTGATGTTGGGCGTTTTAGTGCTGGATAAGTGCTGAGAGACTTAGGCATGCAGTTGAAGCTGATGCCTGCCTCAGTTTGGGAAGCACCATGAGCATCGGGCCCTCCAACCAGGCAAGGCACAGCATTGCAAAACGCATCACATTCTTCCCAATCAATGGTTTACTCGATCATCATTCAAAAGACATCACAAACGACAATGTCCAATGCCTGCGTAGCGAGTGCCACATATCATCAGCAGCATGTTTTGGCCGAGGTGGTTCTTGTCCAGAAGGGGCCTCTGATAGTTTGCGTGCGACAGGACTGCATGGCAGGGATAGGGATCTCCACTGGGTTGCTGGAGTTTGTTCGTGACATGGGCTGAAGCGAGACCCACATGGAATCAGGACACTGAAATGGACCAGCGCTGCGCTTCAACTGGAAACTCTGCTGAGTTTGTGCAAACCTTGGTGATTAAACTTGCAGGCCCTTGATTACTACTAGAAGGCAATAGTGCCTTGGGTGGTCTTGCAGGCCCTGGAAACCGTTGGTCATATTTTTCGTTTGTAGTAGTGGGTTTGGAGAGGGGGACTCGGCGAATCTGTGGGCACTGTAGGTCATTATCACACGGTTTTTTTTGGCGCTCGGGGAGCTATTCCCCAGAGCTTCCGGAAACCAAGGAGGAGTTCGAGCATATGGAGATTGTGATGAGTGCCTTGCTTTGGAGAAAAGCACCGATCTTTTCTGCACGCATGAAGTGGTTAAAAGACCTTCTCTCGATATTGTTTGAGGTTTATGCGCCATCTCATGGTAGACATGCTTGGCGAAGGCTTTGCTGAATGGGAGGCTTGCAACTGTCCTTTTTCAAGAATGTGGCATTGAAGCATTAAAGTTAAAGCATTGGAGTTGTTGAATGATGGAAGAGGCTTCCCTTGCCGAGAACAAGAAGACCTACGACGCACAGCGGCCTGCTGCAGGGAAAAAACGTGGTGACATCTTTGCAGCTTGGCACAGCATGGCACATCAAAGCAGCTCAGCCTGCTTCGAGTTGTCACTGTATGTTTGGACAACTAAGATCAACTAAGGTGAAGAAGATGTGATTTCACCCAGGACAAGGAATGCTCGCTCTGCTTACTGGGCTCGTTCCCTCAGTCGAGACGTTTGTCATGGACTACCAGGCAGTCGACATGTGCAGCTCTCGACGGGTTCCAAGTGTCTGGAAAGCGGCAGCTGGCCAACCTGACTACCGAATGACCACGGACTGAGCACGGCCTCAAATCTGCAACTGACTAGTGGAAAAAAATGAAAAAGCGGCTTCCTGTCCGTGCAGTGCGCAAAATAGATTCGCGAAGCAGATAGATATGATAGTGATAGTGGGATTCGGGGTGAGGAAGCTCCGGCATCACCTATCACTTCCTCTTTGCCTCTGTCTCTGTCTTTGTCTCGTCTCTCTCTCTCTCTCTCTCCTCTCTTTGTGGAGGTCTCTCTGATCTCGAGTCTTTCCTGCAATTTAGTGAGAATAGGACGGGGAGCCAGTTGGCCAAGAAGCAGCCCCCATAGTCCATAGTGATCGGCATTAATTCATGGCAGTTAGAGTAGATGCTTCGGATCCGCATGCAGCCCGTCCATAGTTGGATCGTATACCGTATACATCCGTATACCCATGTTGGTGTGATGTGGGGTGGATGTTTGGGTCATCCCTTCATTAACAGGGAATCATATGCCCACTATCAGGATTCCCATTCTGGAATGGATTACCATGACCCACACACAGACATTATACCATTTTTGGATCATGGCACATGTGGCGATTAACTTTCTGTGTAATGATTTGCCGTGAAGGAATCTATGTTTGTTGAGGTGGATGTTTGGTGTGTCTTCATCATGTGCAAGTATTCAAAGAGTTGATGGATCAGTGCGCCCACAGGAACCATGGGAAGCGAAGACAAAGGTGCGACTCTGCTTGCAACATTTGTGTTGCCTCGTTTACACCATCCATCTTATCCTACTTGTAGTGTGGTTCTGCCTGACGCAGGTTCAGGTGAAGCCAAATTGCAAGGTGCGGCGTGATTGCGTCGGGAGAAAGAACAGGCTTTGTCACTGCGGGATCGCTGGCATGGTAATAGAACCCACCTTCTCTCCCGTTTGTCGCTATGCACGAGCTTTACTTTGCACCGAGAAAAGGGTATAGTATAGACGGTATAGAATGGAAATTGGCTGATTCGTAGAACTCTTGCCATTGATGTCCAAGTAGACTCTAAGCAGACATGAGCACAGTATCGCTTGCAGAATGCAGAGCTTTCTGAGGCTTCCTGGCCTTCGCTGTTCCCAAAAGCAAGGTCCGAGCTCAACAGCGCCTTGGATGTGAAATATGGGGATGACATGGACCAATTTTAAGCCAGGGAAGATTCGTGATGATTCATGGGGATCCATTCGCTTCGAAGTCTCTTGTGCTGAAGATTTTCAAAGAGTGAGGGGGTGACATGTCTCTTTGGAAAAAATGTGATGTGTCTAGAGGGTGAATGGAGAATGGCCAGCTGCATTGCTCGCCCTGCACTCACTTGATTGAATGATTTGCCATGGCATGCATCCCCTGCTTGAAGTCAAAGATGTTTTGGTATCGCTTCGTGCCCGCAGCAATTTGAGCTGCAGGTGAGATTTCATGAGGTTGCAAACCGAAAGTAAAAAAGCGGCTCTTAGTGTGAAGAATTTTCAAGATTGCTTGGGCCATTTCCTTGGTCGAAAAGTAACATTGCCTTTAACTAGGAGATCTAGGAGGCTGCAGCCGTGAACAACTCAACATTTGTGAACGGCACTCTGAAGATATGCTCACATTTTAAAGCAGCTTTGAACCATTGGCCCCAATAGCAACGTCAGAAACTTCACAAATTCACCTTTTTGCAATTTTAAATGGGCAATTCACATGCATTTGGTCATGGAAGAGCTCGAGGCCACGCAGGCAACACAGGGCACACAGGCAACGCAACCTGCAGATCCTGGGCCACTGGAATCAGCTCCAGAGTCAGCGGAGCTGGTGGTGAAGCTGCTGAAGAAGCTATGCTGAGAACTTGAGAACTTCATAGATATTGAATGATTTTGATCATACAGAATCCTCAGAACCTCCAGTGAAGTTGGAACACCTTGGAACACCTTGGAACACCTTGGAACACCTTGGAACACCTTGGAACACCTTGGAACACCTTGGAACACCTTGGGAATGGTTGGAAGTCAGTGAAAAGCGAGAGAGGCCAAACTTGTACAGTCAGAAGTTAAAGGAAGCATGGGACAGAGAGAGAAGGGGGTTCATGACTGACTAGATGTAGACATCATCAGGGGCAGACTTAAACTTCGATTGTGCAGCTAAGGAAAAAAGGCGACTCCACTAGTTCCAGCTGTGTTCCTACAAGCTTCGACATCAATGGTGAGCTCGTCATCGGACGCTGCAAAGCCGACGTGGAGGTTGATGACAATCGTTGCTCCGCAAGGCGACTTTTTCTTATGTCCACTTTAGGGTTAGGTTGTTAGCTTGACATGCGTGTTCTGCGATCTCTGCCATACCAATCTGGGAGGCACATTCGAATCTACCAACAGCAACCTTATGGCTTTTACATTGAGCAGCTGGGTCGGAATGTCTCCTTCTTGAACAGTCAGCGGCTCGCAAAAGGCGATGTCCGGACCCTCCAACATGGCGATGAGATTTCAGTGCTGAACCCCCCACGGTCAGTTGGAGAGGCACCAGAACACCAGCCCTTTGCAGTTTTTGTTTTTCGTCTCACTGAGCCAGATGGACGGCAACGACCACTCAAGCGGCTCAAGATGGCTGAAGCCGTCGAACCAGGAGCCACAGTAGCAGGTCCTGGTGATGCCACCTGTGTCGATGACATCTCGGTGGCTGGAACTGATCTTAGCACCCTCAGCACGGAGGAAGAGTTCCAGGCGAAGTACGACATGCGGATTGACATAAAGAATCTGATTGGCAAGGCCGGGGCACGCCTCCTGGTGTATCCTTGTGAGTTTCGGGATTCCTTGGGGGATTCTTTTACACATCTTTTCACATCTTTTCACTTTCTCTGTTCCACTTCGAAGATGTCTAAGAGCTGAATTGTAAACAAGATGTATTGCCAGCCCCGGACACTCCAATCATCTCCAATCTCCAATCCCAATCCCATTCGCAGCTGGGGTCCGTTGCCTTCTCTTGCCTTCAGGGCACCTTCAGCGAGGTTCGGCGGGGTCTTTGTATCGGGGATGGGCCTGGAGATGGCCGACTTCGTGCCATCAAAGTGGTGAACCGAAATAAATTCAACAGTTTTCAGATGCTGCGGAACAGCCATTTGTCCATGGTAGATGAAGCAAAGCTCCTGACCAGCTTCTGGGCGGCAATGGGGCGCCCTGGGCCACAGGTGGCCCTTTTTAGGCCACCTGGGATGAGTTTGAGCTGTGCAGGGATCATAGGCAAAGAACGGGCACTTCTTGTGGGGTGAGCATGGTTGTTCCAATATGTTCCAATGTTGTTCTGGGCAAAGCGGAGAATATCAGATCATGACCCGAATACATAGACGAGCACGGACGAATAGTGAGAACAGATCATGCAGGGTAGGCAGATTAATTTTCCGTGGATGCATGCCAGCACACGGAGCACTTTAGATATCTTTGGCTATCGGACTTCGATGTTGGAACCTGGTCCAGACACATCCAGACACATCCAGACTACGATCCCGGTGGCAAGATTGCAACGTACACCTTCAGAGAACTGTTCACATCAAGGATCAGAATATATCAGAATTGTTATTGTCCGTATTTGTTCATCCAAGATTTCCGAGAACCAAGGTTTGGACCACCCGGGGATTGTGAAGTGCTTCGAATGGTTTCAGACCAAGACCAGCCTCTATTTGGTGATGGAGCTCTTGGAAGGTGGTGACCTGCTGCAGAACATCATGCAAGGCGCAAGCTTTGACCAGGATCACCCTTTGGACAGGGTAGCAGGAGGCTGCGATGAGTGCACATTGTGCACAAGAGTGCCCAAGGTTTAAATTCACCAGGATACATCACATGAATATCGCAAGAAGTGTAGCTGGGAGGTGAGCTTCCCATGACACTAATGGGTATTCCATGGTATTTCATATTCCATGCGCAGGATTTCCGCATTTTGCACAGGGTTCAAAACTGTTCAAGCGCTGCAGATATTCACTGCAGAAACGAGTCCTAATGCTTGATACATGAAGGTACTGAAGATACATCATGGGAGAGGCACCCGCATCAGGTTTCATATTTTGGGGGTGGAATTTGGTTCCGAACTGCGTTCTGCCAAATACCTGGAACCGTCCGTGTGTACAAGACTGATGCTGTTCAAGAAGAAAAACATATCCATTGTATATATATATATATAAATGCATCACAATGAGCGTTATTGCAGTGTCTGGCTATTGAATCAAAAATCCTGCCACAGAAAACTTGAAATCTCAACTTCCGAGTGAAGAGATGTGTGCAGCGCAAGTGCTGAGAGATAACTATGCAAATGCGCACGTTTTTGGCACGCTGGCACGGTCCGGGCAACCAACCTGCAGAAGTAGAGAAGACTTGGGGCAAAGCTGCTTTGCAACATGTATGTCAATACGAAAACATTCCTGTTATTACAGGCGTTGCCTTGTTTCTTTTGTTTTCCTTTGTTGTACAATTCTCCTGAAGGGAAGGGACGAAGGCAAAGGTTGGCAACTTTGGCCTTTGCGCCATGTTGCGCCCTTGCTCTGCAGGTGGCTGCTTTGCAGAGGGCCATGCGCGTCGGTTGTTCAAGCTCATTTGTGAGGCCCTGTCCTACTTGCACGGCAAGGATATAGTCCACAGGGACCTGAAGCCGGACAATGTGCTTTTAACCTCCAAGGAGAGATCCACGTGTCTGCCAAAGATTGCGGATTTAGGAGTGGCTGCGACTTACAATTCAAACCTTACTACTACTTGCGGCACACCTCACTACTTTGCTCCAGAGCTTGTACGCGGCTTCAAAGCACCAATCATCCAGGAGCCTTCTGGACCAGTTGGATATGGCAAGCCTGTCGACATGTGGAGTTTGGGGGTTGTCCTTTACATTTTGCTGAGTGGAACGCCTCCTTTTGAAGCTGATGGCTTGTACGATCAAATCCTCCAAGGGCGTTATGAGTTTGACGCAGAGGAGTGGGAGGCTGTATCGCCAGAGGCCAAAGATTTGGTGCGCAGATTGATGACGGTCGAGCCTGAGAAACGTCCAACCATCGACGATGCTTTGAAGCATCTTTGGCTAAGCGGAACGAATGGAACGAATGGCACAAGCGCAACTGGTGCAAGAGGAACCATTCTGAGTGCATTAGGGGCATAGTCAATGCTTTCAACTGGTCTGGGCTTGGTTTTTGGGGCATGGTTTGGCTTTCGCGTCAGGCACAGCCCTCGATTCTACACCAGACAGGGGCAAATCAAAGATGATGTGGAGCGAACCCTACGCTACTGGCATGCAGACAAGAAATTGTTGCGCTTTGTCCGGTATGCAGCCGACAAACATGGCTTCCGACCAGGGCAATTCAGATCAAAAAAAGGTGGCATTTCCTCCAATTCGTCGCATGTGCATGGTGCATCATGGTGCATTATGGTGCATGATGCATGTTTGTGCGGGCGCAGTGACGAAGGACTGAAGCGTTTTGAAAGTTGGACTGCCAGGGTTCCTTTCAATCATCCAAGATCATCGCATGACAGTTCCACTGGACTTCAAGTCGAACCCGTCCGAGGTTTTCTGATTTCGATGACCATGACCAGGCCAGACGTAGGCTGCAACTTCTCACATGTCTTGGCAATTCTGCCATGCCTCGTCACGTGTCTACCATGTTCGATGCATTCTTTTTCTTCAAGCCATTGCTCGGTGCAGGATGAAGAGGCTTCTCAAACCAGCTGTTTGCACTCATGATGCAGTGGACGTGCAGTTGGAATTGGGGTTAACTGAAGTCACGGGTGGATGTATGCCAGTGTATGCCTTGCCCTTTTGATCTAGTTACTATTGACAGTGGTGCAATTTGCAAAATCCAAGTGTGTGTGTGTGTGTGTTCACCCCTCCAAAGGCACATATACAACACTGATTCACTACTTGATAAACAAGCCGCGCCTGGTTTGCACTTCTGCAACTGCCATACCTTTGCAATCCTTTACATTGTATTAGTATAGACTATAGACTATAGACAATTTTTTAAAAATACCTTACACTTACACTGACACTTACACTTACGCTTACACTTACGCTTACACACACACACACGATATGTATACGTGTAATTATACGATACGTATATATATATATATATTATACACGTATTATACGCGAATTTCCCGCACAGGAACAGGATCCTCCAGATCCTAAGAAAATGCCTCCAGCCCTCCAGGTGCCCTTCAACATTGACAGCTGAAGTGCTCACAGATGATATTAACATAATTTAAAATATATTAAAATCCCTCCAGTCATCAAACGTGGGCATGGAAAATGGCCCTAATTTGTGGATGGTTTTCCACTGCAATGCTAATTCAGTAGCCCGCCATGTTTGATTACCGGAGGGTACGTTGGATGGTCATGCGAGATGTTGATAGCATCCTCCCGACAAAACCATGACAGGACTCGCTTGGAAAGTTGATGAAACTGATCCAGGAGAATGATGAGGCTTGGTGATGTGGGATTGACACAATGCCAATGCCACAATGGAGGTGGCTGGTGCACAGCACCCATTTCTGGAAAAATAGGATGTGGTTGATTGTTGGGGTTTACATTTCAAATGTGCAGCCACCGACCAGAAACCGTCAAAGATGTGGGTTAACAACTGGTCGGTGCCTCACCTTTCCATCCTGGGAAGCTGGACGAAGTTAGGACCTGGTTGGTCCCAGTCCGAGATGAGAACGAAATCCCCAGAGAACAATATCTGGTGTTCCACTTTTAAAGCAGCGATGAAGGAAATCGAGGCAACCGCAATCGGAAAGGAATATTTTCCGAAACCCCACAAGGAATTCTACGGGCAAAAACATCGTGAAAAACATGTAACAACCATTAACAACCCACGTATATAATTCCTGGCAAGTTGCCCTCAACTTTGTTCTGGTTGATGGTAAACCATGCGTTTTTTCGTTTCTAAAAGTGAATGATTTTCCGCCGACAAATTCAAAATATTTTTACATCTACCAGCTAGATGATAATAAGACTTAGTAAGAAGAATCCCATCTGGGACGAGGTTTTGACTTGTTCCATCCCTAGAAACTACTATGTAAAACCTATTGAAAATTGGGTCATGATTCACAAATCAATCAGCTTTTCCATATTCTCCCTCCATATTCATCATTTTCCCATATTTTTTAGCTGTTTCTTCCTACCATGTGGGTGTGATGCGAATCTTTGCAGCCGCAGGGTGAGCGCCAAGCTGCAGCAGTCGTGGACCTGGTCAAAGATGAGGAGCCGTTACCATCCACGGATCCTAAGTGGTTGGTAAGTGGGCTTAGTTCAGCCATTAATATATAAATCGAATGACTATTGACCTTTGAAGATATTGGGATGACCAGAGATCTTTGGGATATTTTAATATATGGGTTTGTGTGGGATATCATGTAACTAGTGATTAACCACTCATCTAAATACGACATATCCATATCCTGGAAGAAAGATTCCCATCATCACGGTGGGTCTCAGTCATGAATAGGCCCAGACGACCAGCGCGAAGGCCGGTGAGGAGGCAGTACGGTGGGCATGAGGATCCTCTGCCAATTTAACATCTGGACATGTGATTTTCACGATTTCTATCCACTTCTGATAGTTTTTTTCCCCACAAATGGGCCATTTTCCATATCTATGTTCAATTTACCAAACGGTCAGTGGAATGGCTCTCAGTCTTGCGTTGAAGAAATTTGCAGTCTGCAGGCCAAAGAGGAGGCCAAAGTGGAGGTTAAAGTGGAATCGACTCCAGCAAAGGCACCGTGCGTTGGCAGGGGGCAGCTAGTTTTGGAGGGCTATTTATTTTACTTTATTTCTTTTTGATCGGGTTTAGTTTTTTTTTTGATTCGCTTTTCTGCTGTTCCTGCTTCTCTGCTTTTCTACTTCTCTGCTTTTTTGGTTTTCCGCTCTTTGATTTTTCCCTGCTTCTCTGCTTCTCTGCCGTTCTGCTTTTGTTGCTTTTCCAGCTTCTCTGCTTCTTTGCTTTTTTGCTTTTCCGCTTTTCCGCTTTTTTGCTTTTCTTGCTTCTCTGCCTTTCTACTTCTACTTTTCTTTTTCTGCAGTCATGCGTTTTTGCTCCTCTGCTTCTCCTGCTTCCTTTCTTTACTGTCTCTTGTTTTTTTTTTCCCCTTCTTTTGCTTTATTCTTTATGCTCTCCTTTTTGTATCCCAAATGAATCTCTAGAGACACCTAAATGAAACTCTCGAGACACCTAAATGAAATCCAAAGACACCCCAAAGAAATCCTAAATGAAACCCTAAAGAAATCCCAAATGAAAGCCTATAGCGAATTCCTTCTGACACGCCACATTTCAATGAAGGAACCGCATTTACAATATCTTTTTCAGTTTTCGTGAGAGTTCGAAACGGCAGTCTTCCAAGGAATTTTCAATCAAGTCTGAAATGGGGGCCTTAGTCAGATTCTTAACTGGCTGTTTCCCATGACTCCCAACGTTCTCCGTTTCATGGTGTGATGCATTTTTTTTCGCAGGGGAAACCAATGGTTGATGCCCCTCCACCATTTCTGAACGCACCCAATTTACCCTGTCTGGGTGATTTGTGTCCGTCCCACAACGGAGTCCTGACCATAGCACATAGATGATGATACATGATGGCAGATGATGGTAGGCGATAGTAGGGGATGGAAATCAAGGTAGGTGGCACATGCCAGTGTTTCAACATAGTGGTTTGTTTGAGCTTATGCAAACCACGACTTGGCCATGGCCATGGCCATGGCCCAAAACCGCTGAAACAGAACTGTGCTGGGTTCTTTCCGCTTGGCGCACGATATAGCAGGCTTCGTCGGCGAAGGGCAGAGCAAAAAAGTCCGAGGAGGCAAGACTAGGGCTGGCTAGGGCATTCTTTGGCTACATGCTCAGCAGTCATTTGGTGCACAGTTTGCCGCCGGAAAATGCGGCAAGTGTAAACGTAACCCATTCAGTATGTACATGTATGTACAACACACACACATATGTATATATATATATATGTATACATGCGCGCATATGTACGTAATAATACAACTATACACAGCTGACATACTTGTCCTGTAGGTCCTGGTTAAAGCAAATTTGATCACAATGAATTTCCTGCCAACTCTGGCGTTGAAAATGCGACCAAACATCCGGAGAGCAGGGAACATTTTGAACAATTTTTCGTTGCGCTGTGCGTGTTGTGGTTTTATCATGTCTTATGTGCACATATCTGCGCTCTTTTAGGTGAGATTATAGCCACTGGTGTGCCATTGGCATGGTGAGATTTGTTCATAGCTGTGAGTAAACCCGCCAGCTTGGATGCTTTCATGCTGAAACTCAGAGATTCGCCAGCACGGCATGATAGTTGCATTGCAGGCTTCGTCTGCGAGCCGGGCGAAAAAGTCCAAGGCCATGGTGCGGAGGATTTGGCCGCAGGACTAGGACTAGGGATGGCCAATCAAACAATGAGCATGTCTTTTTCTTTCTTGTTCTTTCTTTTTTCCTTTCACATCTCTATTGTTCATATTGTTTGATTATTTTGATTTAGCCATTTAGATCCATTTAGCAGCTACTTTCATGTTGAGGTTTGTTGTGTGAAATTGTGTTGAGAGAGAGGATCAGTTGGTGTTTTCAAGGGGTTGAGATCAATTGAGGCATTGTGCATCAGAAAAAAGGTTTTTGGAGCCACCCCAGCTCAACTGAAAAGATTGCAATGAAAACTGGGAGCTGCTGCTGCAGCCACATTGGAGTATTGCTTTTAGGCATTTGTTCTTCCTGTGTATCAGTCAAATGATGTCAGGGCGTCTACGAGACCTGGACGGAGTCGGAGGAGTCTTAAGTCTTCTAAGTTCAACGTTTTGCTGAAATCAAGTTAAACTTCGGTTAAACATTTTGGAATTGATGGAATCGCCATTTTTCTTGTGGAAATCCTATTTTCACCCCTGAGACGGCCAGGAAGATCAGGAAGAGACTCAGCTGGTGGCGGTGCCGAAAGTCACGGACCTGAGACTGGCCCGGCAAGCTCAGCATGAATAAACCATTGATAAACCATAGTGATTTATAGTGGATTTTCCCATTTAAAAATGGTGATTTTCAATTGCTATGTTAGTTCACCAGAGGGTACCCAATTTTAACTTCAGAGGATTCTTCACGATGAATTTTCTGAGTTTATTTCCCAGCGCAAAGTTTCTTGCACACTTTGATCGGTTGGGTGAGTATTCCTACATGTCAATTTCGAGGCAACAGCACGCAGCACACTTAAGAACCAGCATACATTGAATTCATTTTTCCACCGCAATTTTGGTGCAAGCCTGTAGCTGGTGATTCCATGGAGACCTTTCCATTTGGGTCTCAACCATCATTTGTGCCATCCTGAGTTCTGGAAAGTATTGCTTTCCTTTTCCAGCGTATTGATTTTGAAAAGAAGATGTATATATACAATTATATACATATATACATGTATCAAATGCAACACGCAGCCATCCATTAGGTGCTCCGCAGAGTGAACATCAACGACGATTCCTGAGACATTTGCCACTGACATGGCCACTTAGTTTGAAGAATTACATTGAGTTATTGTGCTGTATCCTGAGCATACGGCATACCATTTGCAATAGTTACAATAGTTTTGCCACCGGTTGGCAACTCGCGGTAAGCATTGCGAAGAGCGAAGCCTAAAGTGATACTGTTGCTTCCGACCATAACGAAGCTACACCTGTCCAAGGCACAAGGCTCAGGCATCAGGGATATCACCTCCGAAGCACCTTGGCAGACGTGGAAATGACATGGAATGACATGCCTGTAGGCCCAGTATAGGCTCCACAGAGCTCCCTAAGTTATCTAAATTGATTCACGTGCACCAAGGAGTCTCGGCTTAGGAGCTCCATCTCAAGCCTCAGCATTTTTCTTGTGCACCAAGGCCGGATTAAACGAATCGGTCTCAGGTGATGAAGTGGTTTTGGCCGCAAGTCAGCATCAAGAGCCTTGCATGGGTTGGGTTGCTCAAAGCATGTTATGTGGTCAAGGGGCCCTGTTGTTCAGTTGTTGCAAGGTCTACTTTGGCTTCGGGGCCAAGTCAGCTGAGAATCCCCATTCACTGGGCCCCTTGCATGCACGAACTTTGGTAATGTGAAACTGCGGTTGACATGACGCCGGCAGTGAGTCTCCAAGCAACAAATCTGGATTCATTCCTGATCAGGTGATGAATTCGATCCACAGTTTGAGGAGTTTGCCGAGTCTGGGGAAGTGGTCCCAAAGCTGCTCTGCTTAAACAAGAGATAGTGCAAGAATGAGGCAGGTATGCAAGAATTCCAACGAGCTTCTTGCAATCCTGCTGCAGGCTCTTCCGAGCTGTGTTCAGCGACGTCACAGCCCAGTTTTTTGCAGACGTCGGCATTGACCCTATGTGTGGGGGAAGCTTGGTCTTGTGGAAACAGGGAGCTGTACTTGCCAAGGCATCTGTCAAGGAGCTGAATGAAAGCTCCGACGTTGAAACCGAAGTGGTGAGATGGCTTGCGGGAAAATACCCTTCAAAGGCTGAGAGTGCAAAGGCTCGGCCTGCAAGACCTTCCTCTGCAGTACCCGCAAGAGCGCAAGTTGCTGGCCCAACTCCAGGGTCCACCTGTGGTGCTCCACCACCAGGACCACCACCCCCACCAAGTGGCAACCCGAGCATGGCAACCAATACAGTTTTCGGTGCTGCACTGTCAGGCCCACCACCTGGCCCAAAGTCGGCAGTGCCAGGGCAAACTCCTGGCGCCATGTGTGGTGCGGATGGGCCTCCACCTGCAGGACCTAGAACACCAGGCCAACCAACAACCATGACGGTTGGAGCTGCGTTGTCAGGCCCACCACCTGGCCCCAAAGCAACAGTGCCAGGGCAAACTCCTGGTGCGATGTGTGGTGCTCCACCTGCCGGCCCTCCACCTATAGGACCAAGAACACCAGGTCAACCAACAACCATGACAGTTGGAGCTGCCCTGTCAGGCCCACCTCCTGGCCCAAAGGCAACAGTGCCAGGGCAAACTCCTGGTGCCATGTGTGGTGCTCCGCCTGTTGGGCCTCCACCTGCAGGACTTAGAACACCAGGCCAACCAACAACCATGACGGTTGGAGCTGCGTTGTCAGGCCCACCACCTGGCCCCAAAGCGACAGTGCCAAGCCAAACTCCTGGTGTGATGTGTGGTGCTCCGCCTGTTGGGCCTCCACCTGTAGGACCTAGAACACCGGGTCAACCAACAACCATGACGGTTGGCGCTGCACTGTCAGGTGCACCTCCTGGCCCAAAGGCGCCACTCCCTCCAAGTGAACCGCCGGAGACAGCCTCGCCACCTCCACCACCTCCCCCTGCCCCTCCGCAAGAGGATTCTCCACCACCACCTCCAACTCCTCAACTTGCAGCCAATGAACCAGTCCCAATCAAGCACCCAGAAACACCCTGCCCTGTGCCACCGCCAGTGCCGAAAACTGATTCGGGTGACCGAACGCCAAGCCAACCAGCTCCAACCCCGCCCTCTGAGCTCAAAGCATCAACTTCACCTACACCAGTGGCCAAGCAAGCTCCAGTGACACCCGGTGTTCAATCACCAGTTGTGTGTGAAGACAAGGATGCAGATATAGCAAAGGGCAAGCCTGTACAAAAACAAGTTGAGAAAGCGCCCTTGCCACCAGTGGATCTTGGCAGCTGGCCGCAGGCATGTGAAGCAGCGCCAGAACCCCCCAGCGGGCTGGATATGGCTGTAGCGGATTCGCCTCCAACCGATGATGTCGGTGAAAGGATTGCCAAGCTTTTTGCCTCGTGCCTCATTTGAAACATTGCGTTGAGTGGTTTTCCCTGCTCTCTTCGCTGTCTTTTTTTGGGGTGGTATTTTTGATGACTCGATGACGCTGAGGCATGGAAAGCACGGCACAGTCAACCGCGACACAATGAAGGCATTACTGCAGCCACACAGCTGCAAGCTGTGTCTTCAATTCTGTAGCTAAAAGACCATGACTGGAACCTTGACGGGGATTATACAAGATGTGCTAAGGCTGCCTACTAAGGCTCAATAGTTTTGCTTCAGCTTCCACGCTTTTCTTTAATGGTCGCAGTTTGGAGTATCACCGGTTTTAAGCGTGATATGTGCACAGACTATCGATTCATGCCTGTTGTAGCCTTGAGACCACAACAACACAGCACTGGGCTAGCAACTTCATGCTGCGACATGCTGCGACCCTTTCACTCGCTCAGTTCATCTCAGCTATGCCCTGAACCAAGGTTTCTTTTGACAAAGCAGGGCAGCCGCAAAGGTCTGGTCCCCGCACAACTGGATCGCATAGTAGACACGTTCATCGAAGAATCAGAACCCGTGGCTGCAACCAGCTGGAAAGAGTTGGCTTAAGTATGTTGCACTCGAGTTGCATGATGCTGAGGGTCACGGAAGGTCTTGTTCTTTTAAATCTTCGTGTTTTTTTTTCGAGTTTTGGAGGTGGACATGTGTTTGAGAGTTCTGAGTAGCTGAGGATTCTGGTAGCTGCATCAATGCTAACCAGTTTTTTAAATCTTCGTGTTTTTTTCGAGTTTGGAGGTGGACATATGTTTGAGAGTTCTGAGTAGCTGAGGATTCTGGTAGCTGCATCAATGCTAACCAGTTTATACAGTGGGTGTGGAGTACTATGGCGGCAAATATGGGCCTCTGGTTTTCTGCTTGCTGCTTGAGGAGAATCATCGTAGGATATAAGACTTATTGGTCTTCGTTTTTTTTTTTTTAAACATCTGCAGCTACAAATTGCCCGTACTACTGTGGATGAAAGGGCTTGTGACACTTCGCCCTTAACACACGAAGGCACATGTTGTCATCCAACGATTCCAACGATCCTCAAAGGAAACCTCGTTGTTGCCATCTCACTTTCTGCTATAATGGCCGTGGCAGTTCCTTTCTTGTGTTGTCATCGTTCTGTCTGTCACGGTTCCCTAGTGTTCATGGCGCAGTCAGCAGGGCTGTCTTTCCTGGTGCTGGTGCAAGTGTTACCGCGATGGTTACCCTCTGGTAAACTAACATAGCAATGGAAAATCACAATTTTTAATGGGAAAATCCACTATAAATGGCCATTTTCAATAGCTATGTTAAATTACCAGAGGGTAATTTCTGATACCAGCAGTACCGCACAAGGCGGTTTACGGAAGTTTCAGAATAGGAAACCTATAGGAGAGCTTGGTTCTTGTTAATCACGAATGGCAGAGCGAATCCACTGATAGACCGAAAGGTGGTTGTAGTTGTGTTTTTTGAAGTGGTGCAATGGTTGCAGTGGTCACCTGGTCAGTCACCTCACCCACAACTGCTGGATGTAGTGTGGTGTAGTGCAGCTGTAGTTTTAGTTGTAGTGTAGTGGAGTCGTAGTTGTGGTGTAGTGTAATTACTTTTGTGGTGGTGTAATGAGTGTAGTATAATTTTAATGTAATGTATATAGGGTAGTGTAGTGTAGTCTAGTGTAATGTAGTGTAAAGTAGGGTAGTTGTAGCTGTAGTTGGAATATGTTGTAGTTAGTGTAGCGTAGTGGAGTGGAGTGTAATGTAATTAGTGTAATGTAGTCTAGTTGTAGCCCGTCGTAGTTGTAGTTCTCATTGTAACTTTAGTATAATGTAGTGGAGTGTAGTGGAGTATAGTGTAGCAGAGTATAGTGTAGTGGAATGTAGTGTAGTTGCAGCGCAGTAGCAGTTGCAGTTGCAATTGTAGTTGTAGTTCGTGTCGTGTCATGTCGAGTCGAGTTAGAGTAGAATAGAGTAGAGCAGAGTAGGGTAGAGTAGAGTAGAGTAGAGTAATGTAGTTAGCGTACTGTAATGTAATTAGTGTAGTGTACTGTAATGTTGTGTAGTTGTAATTGTAGTTGTAGTTGTCGTGCAGTGTAATTGAGTGTAGTGTAGTGAAGCGTAGTGTAGTTTAATAACGTAGTGTAGTGTAGTTGTAGTTGTAGTTTGTGTAGTGTAATTGAGTGTAGTGTGGTGTAATGGAGTGTAGTGTAGTGTACTGTGCTGCAGTGTAGTTGTAGTTGTAGGTGTAGGTGTAGGTGTAGCTGTAGTTGTAGTCGTAGTTGTAGCGGAATGTAGTGTAGTGTAGTGGTTGTAGTTGAAACTGCTACAAAACCCGTGCGTTTTGCTGACTTTTGGCAAGGTGCAGAATCCCTTGCGCCTGGCAAAACCACATCTGAACTTTCAAAAGTGGTCCGGGCATGTTGTGTTTTTAACATCTTGACTTGGAAATGCTCTTCGCGTCGCAGCGGTGTGCTTTCAACATCTGAACTTCCAAAAGTGCTCCGAGGCTGGGTGTTTTCTACATTTTGACTTGGAAATGTGGTTCGCGCTAGAACGGCGTGCATCTTTTTGACATCTCAACTTCCAAAAGTGTTCCGAGGCTGCGGTGTTTTGTACATTTTGACATCGAAATGTGCTTCGCGCCACAAGGGCGTGCACTTTTTCAACATCTCAACTTCCAAAAGTGCTCCGAACCCCTCACTTTTTTTACTTACACTATTGACTTCGAAATGTGCTTCGCACCACACCTGCGTGTGCTTTTTCGACCTGTGAACTTCGAAAGGTGGTGCGAGAATGGTGTGTTTTGGACATTCCGACTTCCAAATTTGACTTCCGAACGTGCTTCGCGCCACAACGGCGTGCAACTTTTCATCTCTTATCTGGCCATGTGGCTCCGCGCCCGCTGCTTTAGCGAGCCTCCGGAGCCACAAATCATTGGAAAAACATAGTGTTTTGCGACTTTTCTACCTTTTCGCGCGCCTGCATCTTCTTTCTTCTGACTCTTTCTCTTCTCTGATCTTCTCTCTTCTGCTCCGCTCTTCTCTGACTCTTCTCATCTCTGCTTTTCCATCTGTCCATGTTGTCGGAAGTTTGACTTCTGAACTCCCTTGGAACATAATATAAATATATCATGGTCATTGTGTTGGCGCGGGTGGGGACAGAAAGACGAACCCTGCTTGTGACCCGCGCGCAATTTGGGATGCTTTGACCAGCCTAGGTGGTGCAAAGTCACGTAAATGATGATGCTGCGACTGATCCCTCGGAGTGAGATTTCGTGAGGATGCCTAATATGCGGACATATGCGGACTTATTAATCCCACATCCGCAGAACATGTATTTTTTCACATTTTTTTAATCTTTTGTATGTACGGTAGCTGCTGGTGAATGGCCATCGGTGCAAACATGTTTGTGAATGTTTGTCTTCAAGATGCTACGGTACCGCATGGTACGGCACTTACACACTTTCCTTCTGTGGATGAACATTCAATTCAATATACAATTCGCCAGTTGCTCTGACAAAGCCAGAGCCAGAGGCGACAATTCCCAGACATTCTTGGTCCAGGTCCATGTTTCTCATTTCCATCCCAAATATCTCTTGATACACATCATCCGCTCATCTAGCAAACTTGTTCACTAAGTTTGTGGAATTGTATATTGCGTGTTCTTGGCAAGTCTGGCCATTTCATATGTAAATTGATTGTGGTCATTTGATGGTAGTTTTGGATCAGGAAGATAATGTGACTGCTTTGCTGGCAGCTGAATCGATGATCGCTGATCATTCAGTAGCCCTGGTAGCAGCTAGGCCAGGCTCTGCTCAAAGATCTCGAGCAGGTGTGGCGTTGGCTCAGATGAGTAGATTGTGTAGATAGCAGAATTCACCTCGCATGTGGTGGCACGTTTCGTGCTACATGGTAGACCCCTCTGCTTTCCCTAAGGGCCAGCAGCATAGAATCTGATGGCAAAAACATTTGCCCGGTGTGCAAGTTGTTCCGAGTTTTTGCTCATTTTGCCGCGTGTTGCGACTTCCACAGGATGACTGAACCTGAATATTGAAGCCACCAGTTCGGTGCTTTATGCTTCAGGTTAGCCCTTTGATGCCACAGGAAGCTCCCGTAGACTGGGTCCGTTCCCTAGCCCGAATGAGACCAACATCGCCCAACCATGTGTTCCCCCAGCAGTAGTGCAGCTCGCAGGATGCAGTGCAACGGGATAGGGCCATGGGCAAGCTGCCTGAGCCATCGTGCGGAGCTCGTGGTGTGAAGCCTTCAGAACTGCCACGGTTGAGATGCCTGCCCCTAAATGAGCATCCAGGGTGGATTTCAATGCCTTCCCTCCCATGACGCAGAAGGCAGGCAGTTGAGTCCGGGCGTGCTCGAGAGGTCAAAACGAATCAAAACCAGTCTTGTACCTTCTTTTGCCATCATCATTGAATCATCCATCATCGTTTGGTGCCGACTACATTTGCCGATCGAACCGTTGGTAGGTTCGGCAACAGCATCCCTGGCAAGTTTTGTAGACCCAGAGTGGTGCTCCGGCAGCTTCCCCTACTTCTGCTTCTCAGAGGCCACTCCTCGTTGCTTCTCAGGCGTTTAGGCTCAAACCTGTCAGATACAGCGTGTTCAATCATTTAGATCATTTCGCTGGTTCTCTACATGTTCACGTGGTGGTAGTGCTGAGTCATCCTTCCGAATCAGCTCAAACACGTTTGGATGTGATTTGGAGAATTTTGGAGATATCTGGGGAGGATGTTTGAGCAAGGCAGATTTTGGACCAGAAATTGTAACCGGATAAGATGCAAACTAACTTGACACGGATGCGACAGCAATGCAAGCCGTGACATGACATGAAGAGGTCGCTTGCCTCAAATTTCTCGGAGCATGCGTTCCAGCTTTTCAACGTATGATTTGATGCAGCATTCGCATTTCTTTGCACATTTAATGGCTGCCGCAGAGTTGCACTGAAACGCAGCTGTTTTTAGCTCAGCTTTGCAATCGTCCCTGTGGCCTGGGAGCCATTTCGGAGCTCATTTTTCAGCAATGCACCTTGGCCATCAGGTCTGGAGGGCTTTAAGGCTTTATCATCATCGTGTACCGTCACGTACCTATCTTCACCGCAGTTTGACATTGACATGCATGCTTCTACTGGCATGTCGCCGCTCTCCAAGGCATGCACTGCTATCAAAGGCAGCGCTGTTGCTGTCAGGCACAGGGGCCCAAAAACCAGTAAGAAAAGACTTGGGTTCTGACACATTTTCAAAGTGTGTGCGTGCGCAGGGGAATCACCTGTCGCAACTAGAGATTCTAGCATCCCTCATTGCAACTGCGTGGCTGCAGGTACGCTGGTAGCTGTATCCTGCCCGCAATCTAGCTGGCTGTAGGAGAAACTGGGAACAACGATTTTACCTGATGCATCCTGATGCTAGGAATATCTAGGAATGCCAGTTGGCACCGTTGTAGCCATTATCTTTGGATCAGCGGCCATACTCGTGAAACATGGAAGCTTGACCTTGGGACTGAGGCAGAGGGCATCCCGACAATGAGAGAAGTTCTCTTGCACGAGGCAAAGCATCGAGTTGAGGATTGGTTTCCTGGCAGACTTCACAGGAACACATCCTTTGTGACTTCGTGTGACCGTCTCTCTTCATTCTCTTCGACGTCCTGGATTGAGCCAATGAATAGATGTCAAACAGGTCAGGGGAAACAAAATGATTGTCAAAACAAATGAGAAAGCACACCTGAGATCACTTGAGTCAGCTGTAAAGTCACTCAGTCGGAAGAGCAATGAGTGGAGAAGTCCTGACGGTGAGACGCCACAGCAAACCATCCACTTTCTACCTGCCCAGGTTTCTCAATAACCAATGGCGCCAGAAGCCACCGCCCAACGGCCGGCCGCATGGTAGCAAAGAACGCATGATGTTTTTGAGCAGTTGCAGGTGTGCTTCCTCAAGCCTCACCCACCTCACCCATCCTCACCCATCCTCATCCTGAAAATCCCAGTGCAGTGTGAAAATGGGCAAGTACCCTTAGCCGCCTTAGCCGCCTTAGCCTTTTGCATGTTGTGGACCATCTCTCAGCTGTGACATTCGAATGACAACAGAATGCCTAGAAGCATTAGAAGCCAATTAGAGCGGACAGTTTGGGGATAACTTTGGGCAAGGCAAATGAACATCTGGAAATCGGATGTCTCTGTGACCCTTGGGATTTTCAATCTCTTTGATCATCGATCCAAGGCTAGACTGGCCGAAGGAGTCGGATGGGATTCAGCTTCAGATCACCACCAACAACTACATTTGTAGCTCGGCTCGGCTTCACACGGCACAGCCTTGAACGCCAGTTGCTGGGGATGCAGAGCTGTCATTCACGGGACCTAGGTGATGATGACGGACGAATTGAGCCGTGGGAGGCCAGGGCTGCACATGTATAGGACAATTGGATGTAGTATTGCAAATTATTGCAATGTATTACAGTACAGTATTCAGATAAATTCAGATGTATTCAGCGGTATGCAGGTTTTGCTCATGATCCATCATTAGGTGCAGAGAGATGTAGGGTGGACTTCCAAAATGAGACAGAATTCTTGACATGCTATCCGAAAAGGTGACAGTGTGACAGCGTTGGAAAAAGAGGTCAGCACCAGAAGCATGTTTTTTGGATGCTACGAAATGTATCCAAAGGTGTAAACAATTTTTGGTGGGGGCTTCTTTAATCTTCTCTCCTTTTGACAAGTACCATCATGTACCAAATAAAAGTCTTCGCTCGAGAATGACCAGGATAACCTGCTTCATTTGTTGGAATCCGGTTGGAAGGGGTGATTCATGGTGATTCACAACATTCATGATTCATTGCTTCGGCAACAGAGGTAGTCTCTCCACAGGGCTTGTGACTGGTCATTCAAACTTTACACGACCTCCTCCATTCTGTCCGTATGTGGGCAGGGCATTCAGCTCAATAAAGATGATTCACCCCCGCGGCCAGATGCTGCTTGTTTGCACTAGAGTCACTAGAGAGAGACATTCTTCGAGCAGCCCCTGAGACTTTTTGGCGGTGATGCTTTTTTCCGCTGGCACTGGCCCAAAGTCAGTCACTTTTTTTGCTGCACGTGCAAGGCGATTCCTATTACATTTGGTAGGTTTGATGTCAAGCCACTGGCCTGCACCAGCTACTGAGATAGAGCCCAGAGATGGCAGGAACTTATTTGCTAGCTTTGTGCTCCTCCCATCAACTTCTGAATCTTACATTTTATACAGTACATGGTCTATGTAGTCGTTGGGTCTTTCTGATTGCACATTCAACCCAGGGATGCAGATGCAATCGACGTTTTCAATGCTTTGGCAGACACAAAGAAGCAGGCCGTATCACTGTATCATTGTCGGGTATGTAACGTTGTGGCTGTGCTAAGCTGCTACTGTACTGTATATCTTGCCACAAGATGTAAAACGCAGAATTGTGAATGTATTGATATGACCGAGTCTTGCCGTCAACTGCTGCTGCAAGCTTTTCCTTCTCTCTCTCCCTCTCTGCGAAATTGTGGCAGACAGAGTGGGATGAGTTGCTGATGAATGGCCCTGGCGTTACGCAACCTAGCTTACCTTCAATTTACCACGGCAGATGCGTGAAAGTGATGGTGGCGGTGTTTTACTGAGAGGAGCAGTCACGCATGATTCTTCCTTTGGTGCGGCGGAAAGCTCCGATGCAAGGTACCTCGGTGATTTTGCCAAAGAAAAAGCACGTGGTGCTGCCGTGAGCTTTGTGGCACGGCCATTCCCAGACCGTCAGGTGCAATTGGGCCTGGAGAAACAGTTTTTGTTTGCAACAGCCTTGTTCCTTTTTTAAATCCATGGCGTATTCATACTTGGCAGGGTTGCTTGCCCAGAACCCTGGTGAGGTTTTCCAGTGGATGGTATACAACTCCACTCTGGACCACAAAGAAATGCTTCTTGGCCAAGTGCGGATGGGTGAGGGAAATCCAGAGGGAGATTGGAGGTTGGGAAGGTTTGGTGTCCCCTTCTCCTTCGCATGATGCCTGCAGGTGGGTTGTCTATTCGACTCGGCGCAATGAACTGCTGCACCAACGCGGTGTGGAAAACGAAGGCGCGGCATGAGGAGCTGCAAGGTGTGGAAAACAGGCCTAATCCTAGGCTGTTTCCTTTACATTGCCGCTTCAAGATGTTTCAAGCTCCGTTGCCTTGAAGGGTGGCCAGCAGTGCAAGCTCAGAATTGCCTGGGGCCGCCTTGGAGCAATAAGCAAACTGTCAAAGTCTGGTGGAATTCGAATCATGCAGACAGCAGATTTGACATGACCAGCTGCCCAAAAGCTTCTCAAGTGCTTGCCGAGGAGCTACTATGTCGTATCCCTTCCACAGGGCGGTTGCCATGTGGCTTGGCAACAGCCGGCCACCGGGTGTTTGGATGTGTTTGGATGTGTTTGGATAGCCGCCTGTTTTGCTGAGGTTGTGTTTTCTACGATGGTGAACTCTCACCCTCCATGGCCGATTACAGCTCAGCGGCTTGGCTGAAGGCTGCACTGCTGCATGGCAATCGTGGCAATGACATAAAAACCCAATATTTTGATATATTTTGGATCGCTGCTTGAGGTTTGTGTTCAATATTGCTTGGACGAAAACGGCGGATTACATCCAGGCCTAGTGGAAAAAATCGTGGCATTTCTTTCCTGTTGGGATTTAGCCTTGGTTTGCATGTGTGGGCAATTTAACGATTGATGACGATTGTGGGTCTGAACTTCAATGACTTTTGCTGCTCTATGATGATCATAGTCTTTGATGATCCTTTCATATCATACAAATGCAGTTTAACTCTAAACTCTAAACGCACTAATCTCTCCTGATCTGCTGAGTACTTCTCTTGACTTTCCTTCGCTATCCTCTCTTTTCCTTGCCAAACGTCTTGTGACTTGTGGTTTTGCCATGAAACTATGGAACGCATGAGAAGTACTGAAAGTTGAATTGGCTCCGCTTGATGCCCTGCCCAGCACCTGCGACAGCGGGCACAACTGCTGAAGAGAAGGCAAGATGCAGATTTGTCGAAACCTTGGGTTTGATTAGTTTGATTTTCAATGATTTTCAGGTTTCTTGCGCAGAGATGTAAGTGGAGACCGGTAGAGCATGGACACTGAAAGGGGCTGTTGGGGAAATGAGCAAAATGAACCTGGACCAATGAAACCCGGGTCATTTCGCGCTTTTTTGTTCATTGCAAGATCGACAAATGCTTCTTGTGATGTCGTGTCAGGAGGCTTGCGGCGGGTGGGAAGCATGAGCTTGTGTCTTGGCTGAAGGCGTTTTCTGTTCGGAATTTCAACATGTTCAACATGTCCATTCTTGTGCACAACTTATCACTGTAATCACTGTTGGGTAGTGCTTGGAACGATTTGGAACGCCTCACCCAGGCAGTGCCTCGGTGGCTGGTTTATGATGGATTGGAGCCCAACCAGGCGGTGAACGGTCATGCATATGTCACACATTTCCACGCACATTTTGGCGAAATATATAATTAGTCATTATATAGTCATATAATCTTTTGCTTTGGTGGCAAGGCAAGTTAGGTGTTGTACCCCATGGTGAGCTCCGTCGGACCAGGGTACACATTTTTTACAACATGATTGATAGATGTTCATTGGATTTGCAAGTGTTCATGCCTTGTGCATGGTCCGCTCATGTATTTGCCGGCAGACCGAATCTGGCGAATTCTTCGTAGCTGACAGCAAGAAGGTTGTTCCACCTTTCCAAGGCGCTTGCTTCGTCTTGGGGCCTGTCAGTTTCCGCCAAACGTGAAGACTGTCAACCATTGATACCTTGTATGAAGATGCATCAGCAAACTCGCCTTGCCAACTTGCAGGGCCTGACTATATAGCAGCTGCCCAGTTGAAATTTAGTGTTATGTATGATGATGAGATGATATGAAAGTTTATGAAAAGGCTTGCATGTAAGTTGCATGAGGGGGACCGTGCTGAGGACATCATCCAAGCAGATTTGCTGAAGGACTTGAAGGGGCTAGCGCAGCCCAACTCCCCTTTTCCAATTGTCTCCATGATCGCATTGCTGGTCGCCCTTTGGATTAACATGGGAGAACCTTGTGGTTTGGCGGAATCTTGATACCAGATACGATATCATCCTGGGTTTCTTCAAGGTGAGATACTGTAATGGTAGTTTTCCAATGTTAACCCGTTAAACCCACTATTTGAATCTATTTTATCCATTTGGGGGATCTAGAATCTAGAAGGGGATATTTTTTGCTTTTTTGCCCCCCCTTACCTTGAGTAAATCGAAGTTTTACATTAGTTATACTACTAGCTTGGTGAGGGACTGTTTGGATGTCGCCCTGGTGAAGCTGGCCTGATCCGCTCCTTTCTTGGATCCCAGGCGGCTGCCTTCGGCATGGCAGTTTGGCGATGTCGGAAGGGCCACGGTATGACAGCTTTGGGAGGTGCGGCCGTTGCTTACATGGTGAAGTTCACCCTTGACCGAGCGTCCATTCATGCTCATGCTGGATCATGCTGCATCATGCTGGATCATGCTGGATCATGCTGGTATATGCTGTACGCTGATTCAGTGTGCATACAAAAGCCTGGAGCTCTGCCAGGAACAGAGTTGGAAGAGGGGACGAGTCCACCGTTGCTTGAGTAAATGCGATTGTTTCACCGAGATGGTGAGGAAATTCACGGTGTCACCGAATTGTGGTGACTTGCGCATGTGTGGGGCCTGGCACAACCAAAGTGTGGTTCATCATGGCCTCAGGATGCCTCAGGCATGCGCTTGCTAATTGATCTGTAATTGAATGCAGCGGCTTCATCACAGCATGAGCCCTGATTTCTTCGAAGAAGGGAGGCGTCACCGGCCCAACGCCAAAGCCAAACAAACCCCAACCAGACAGGGACTCATGACCAATCTCATTCATGTTCTCAATGATGAGTTGTCCCGTTGTCCACGCCCTTTGATCAGACAAGCCCGAAAGTCATCATTACAATGTTTTGCCCATTGCGATTTCGCAAGAAGGAGGCGATCTCCCGTACGGATCAGTTTTGTTTTTCAAGCAGCCTCAATTTTTGGCGAGCTGTTTTCGCTCGCCTGAGTCTGCTTGCAACTTTTGATGGTGTCGGACAGGCCAATGCAAGAATTGCGCCAGTCGAACGCACAACAAATATAACAAATCACAATCAGCATTTAAGTGTGCATTCTCTGAGTTCTCAGCATGTCTTTTGCGACGTTTGGCGAGACATGTTCTTAGCAACTTGGATGAGTGGACGATCTGCTTGCCTCGCTCTAGGTTCGTGGCAGCCTAAGCCAATGCCAAAGGGCTTCCAGAGCCAACAGTGTCAGCGCTACGGCCGCTACGGATTGGAATGGACTGCTTCCTTTTGTTGCCCATGGCTCTTCAAAGCGCCAGTGGTGGCGGTGCCTGACAACAGCCCAAAGGCTGGCAGACGCTTATATAGATCATTTTACATCCAGCCTCACAGAGAAGCCGAGTCGGTGGCATTGACAGTTTCGCTCCAGGATCATGCAGAGGATTCCAAGGCCGCCAGGACGCCCGATGTCCCGCTCCTCGCAGCAGTATGGTGAGGCTTGTTGCAATCTTTTAAGTTGTAAGGTGTTGTACCCGTTCTCCATGCTTAACAGTTCTAAACCATTCTGAACAATTCTTAACCCATCTTCCGGCACGCACCAGTCTAATCAAGCATCTTAGGATGATATCAGAAGATCCTCCCTGACACAGCTGCACAAGCAGTCACTAGCACTGCCTTGCCAAACCTGAGGGAGTTCTACATGGAAGGCATGGACACCCCGGAGCAAACAGAACAGACAGATGCTCGAGATTTGATTCACGCCAACTTCTGCGCCTTCCAAGAGCAGAGACTCCGATGCAACACCGGAGAAAGTGGTTGAATAATGTTGAATATTACTTCAATTTACTTCAATTTACTTCATATCACAGCCGTTTTTTTCCTCAGAACGGTTGCAGATGCATGGTTTTAAATGGTAAGCGGTCACCAGTGCGTCAGCTCAAGGAACCAAATCTTTGCTCCTGCAGCGCCACTTCCTTTGCCTGTGCTTGTTGTCACTGGCTTCCTTGGCAGTGGGAAGACCACTCTGGTCAAGAAGCCGCATGGCCTCTATTTGTTTACAATCCTTGGCAGAATGAAATCAAAGCGTGCAGAAGCAGGCGGCTAGGTCATGCTAGGTCTCGGTTTGTCGTGGACATATCATGAGATGATGTTTTCTCTTCCGTTTCTGCGTCACAAGCCTTCTGCTCAGGCTAATGCAGCGACGGGGCAACCTCCGCGTGGCTGCAGTTGCCCACGATCTCGCTGCTACCATCAATGTGGATGCAGCTTTTCTGGCTTCCATGGCCGAGGTTCAACGAGGCCTGGGCAAGGGTGAATCCCTCTTTCAGCAAACCATGGCGGCTTGCCGTGATGGTGACGTAGCCGCCCTCTCTGGCTGTGTTTCTTGTCAGCACTGCCCACTGTCCCACCACAACAGGCAGGTTTGGTTTGGATGATAAAGATATATAAAATTATTCAAAGATATAAAGCAATTTATATATATAAAGATATAAAGATATATAAATATTATAAATTATAAAGGCATAAATGCCACAGTGGGATTCAGGGACTCCACTCATTCTTTATCCTTTTTGTATTTTTTTGTCACCTTCCCCTTGAAATGTACCTCAGGATATCTCAGGAATCCACGATTGCGCCATTGGTTCTCAGCCGCCAAGGTCTGCTGCCCTGGCTTTGACGATGCATTGTCCACCGCTGTCCGAAATGCGCTGACTCAAGGTGCAGACACCGGACTGCTGGACTACCTGGTCCTTGAAACCAGTGGAGCTGCAGATCCACGGCAAATTGTTGGAGCTTTGGAGGAGCCAAGATGTGTCCAATGTGTCCAATGCTGGTTGGGATAGCAATGGTTACCCTCTGGTAATTTAACATAACTATGGAAAATCACCATTTTCAATGGGAAAATCCACTATAAATGGTGATTTTCAATAGTTATGTTAAATTACCAGAGGGTAACCATGGATAAACGATGATCATCGATGATCAACTGCAGGAACTTGGACACTGCAGATTTTGTTTGTCTCCAGCGGATGCAGACTTTTCATCTGCAGGTTCGCTTTGGACCTTTGGCACGGGTTCGCCTTGATCGAGTGGTGACGGTTGTCGATGCAACTTGGATAACTTGGCACCGGGGTGTTTTTTTCTTGTGTGATCTTAAGTTGAATCTTGTTGAACCCCTACAGATCCCACAGAGGTTTTTCAGGCAAAGGCCTTTGCTATCCTTTGATGTTTGATGCAGTGTGTCCAGCTAAGGCTGAGCGAGTTGTTGCCGAAGGCCACCAGTGGGAAGAAGCACAGGAGCTTCGGCCTTTGACACCCGCCACTCAATCAACTCTATTAATCTCAGGATATCTCAGGTAACTTGAGATGACCATGGAGTCATATGGAATCATATTGGAGTCATCTGGAGTCCATAGTCCTACAGTCCTACAGCCTGTCTTCTGGACAGCTTTTCATGTCGGGGCAGGATGGAGCAAGTCATGAAGATCAACTTCAACTTATACAGCTCTCAGTTGCAGACCTGGTGCTGCTGAACAAGGCATGGTCCGTTGCTGGCGAAGAGGGCAGAGACGAAGAGCGTTGGATCAGTGATGCGGTTCCGAATCACATACCGCGTTTTGCATCTGCCGTGAATTGCAGGGGCTTCCAGGCAAGTACTTGAGTTCGGGGGGACAATATACGAATCGTTGCAATGTCTTCCGCTGATATGCTTGAGGCATGTGTTTTGGCAACGTTCCCTAAGTGTCCATTGTCGATCCTTCAAGTTCACCTCGGAGACATACATACGTTACACACACGCACACACACACATATATATAATCATATATATATATATATACATACATATATATATATATATATTATAATTATGATTTACACACACACACACATATATATATATATAGACGCACACACGCACATATATAATATAGATATATATACATACAAATGTCACATGGGTCTGATTCGTGAGCAATTTACAAGAGACAAGAGAATGAAAGAGCATCTAAGACTTCACAGTGAGGCCTCGCACAGCTGTGACACGATTTTTTTTGTGCTTGGTCACTAGTTTCGCCCACCCGGTCACCCACAGCATTCGTGGTCGGGTGAAGTCCATGCTGCGTAGCTTCCATGTGCCATGGAGCGAGCAGCTGGGCCCATTTGGCCTTTCGTGAGGACTGCCTCACAGGCAGTGGAGCAGGTGAGGGTTCATCAGTGAGAATAGTGAGAGCTGTGTCAACATTGGAGCAGCTGGCTTCAATATGATGGGACTGATGCGACATGTTGGGACCGTTATCCGTTCAGTGTCGATCCTTGCCCCAAGATGGAAGGCCTTGGATCTTGCAGAAGTTGGGCCCAGCGATTTGTTGGTGGATGCAGGGTGTGGTGATGGACAAGTCTGCATAGCAGCTGCGCGGCGCCTCTTGGCTTGCAGGGATGCATAGATGATCATAGAAATATCATAGAAGTACATAGACTGCATAGATCGTTATAGATGTACCAGGTTTTCATGAAACGATCTCACGACTGCGGCTCCCACACCAAACTATAAGCACAGCATCGACGTATAGATTCAGGAGGTGCCCGAAGCATTGGCTGGGACTTGGATGAACATTTGGTGCAGGACTGGGGCCTGGGGCTGATGCAATTCAATCCAAGCTGCCTCAGTGCGGCAAGGTCAGTGGAATTCCACCTCAGAATGGTTCAAAATGTGAAGAGAGCAGCTCAGCAGCTCCCCCTTAGTATGTTTTGGTGTTTGTCGATGAGATTCAGCTCCTTTGGCATCCACAGCAGGAATCCCGGCGGAAGGCGAAGCTACAGGGGGTGGATGCAACTTGCAGCTTTGAGCACCGCGATGCGATAGGCATTGCCTCCAAGAGCGGGAAAGGCTGGGCTGTGTGGCTTCGGATCAGTCCCCAGAAATTTCCCGTCTGGCCTTCTAGCTACCTGAAGCAACTACCCGAAGCAAGAACTACCTCAATGCACCGCAAAGCAGACGCACGCGATCACAAGTGGTCAAGCAAAACTGGGTTGGAGCCAAGAGATGCGGCCACAAAAAGTGACAGGGTAAGAAGAATTCTTTTGTGAAACTGATGCGGTGCAACAAGTCTTGTCATCCTCTTGTACTGAGTCCCACTGCCAAAGGTCAGAAATCCGCCCACATTTCTGAACTGCTTGAAAGGTCCGGCTCTGTATCAGCCAGAGCCAGATGGTCCAGCCCATTGGTTGCCACCAGGAACTACCGTACTGTATTGAGCTGAGACATCGCAGACATGAGAGGTGTTTATCTCATTGGCTCACTGCTGTTGCTGAATGTTGCATAATTACTTTATTCATTTGAGCTGAGGTTCCTCTTTGCGACCGATGAGGTGTTGGACGAGCTCAGAACTCGCCTTGAGACAGTGGTTCGTCAGGGGGTGCGTGTTTTGACCTATAATTACTCTGCAGCATGGCATCTCGGCTGTGCTGGTTTGCTTGGAAGTTTGGAATCGCACCGGGACCTGCTATATGAAGATTTTTAATTGGGCAATTAGATACAATTAGATACAATTAGAGAATTAGATACAGCTGTACATAGCTGTACTATATCTTTAAGAATTTACACTGGATCGTACTGGATCCCATCAATCCACAGCCAACCCCATGTGACAGGCTGCCAGAGCAGGCCAGCATTCGCCGTGGAGCTGTCAGGCTTTATGCCACGCCTGCTTTGCACGTCAAGCAGGGCCAAAAGATCAATGCTGACGCTGGCTATCCTTCAAGTTCCTTGGCCAAAAAAAATGGGTCATGGTCAATCATAGTCCGTAGATGTGAGAACAATTTCAAGTGGACAAATTACCATTACTGTAATAACCATTGCCAAAAGTGTGAGAGACGTGGTATGCGCTATTTCAAAGCCGTGCGCTGCCACTGGGTGGGCTGTTTTGATCATTCATGGTTTCGTTTCAATTGCGTAACAATAACAGGTTCCAGCCCGAGAATGAGGGGTTTGGGGAGAAAGAAAGGGGTTAGCGGCTAGCGATTGGAGGTGTTTGCGTTTGCATCGGGCACTTGAAATTTTGTAGGTGCCCCTTAGTTTGGGTGCGAAGATGGGGAGAAGAGGCCCTGAGCATTTTTATGTTTGTTGAAGCTTTCTTTCCAGGTGCAAGTCCCAGTGGCACCCTCAGTCTTTTGAATTGAGGAAAACATGAAGCAGGCGACCGTCCTTTTAATGGGCAGCTGCTGGAAATGGATTGACGACGTCAAACACTTCGATCTTCGGCTGTGTCTTCCAGCTATGTGTGCTGTTCCTGTGCTCGAAAGCCTTCACAAGATCACCTACATGCATCAAAGAGATGATGACGGATCATGATGATTTTCAGCAGTTCACACCAGTCTTGCTGCGCACATTCCGCTTGTAGCCGCTGGTGCAGAGCATGCAAAGCTCTTTGACCAACACAGCGGGTATGGACAGAACAGCAAAGGTAGAGCATCTTCAGGATGACCAGATCAGGTGCAGATGCGAACACACAGCCCGTGCCGTTGCTGTGAGCAGAAAAAAGGTTGGCTCTTGACTCTTGTCTTGCTTCCATTAATGAATGCAGTTTCGATCTGCCAAAGTATGCCACAATCACAAGCGCACGCAAATCAGCCAATACATTGTCACACGCAATGCGGGCACCCCACAGAGCATGATGAAACTACAGATGCTGAGCATTGGCTGAGCATTGGCTGAGCATCAAGACCTGACCAGGTGGATTTGATCAGTCCAGAGGCTTCAGCATCAGCGCAGCAGTTGCTTCAGCGACTTTGCCCTCATGCGAAGGCAGGTCACCTGGTCGTGCTTCAACGATTTTTACGGCAGACATGTGCAGACAGTGCAGACTTAAACTATTTAAGGCGCATACTGACACGATTGAATTTAGATAACTTATGTAATTCTTCCGTTCCGGTCAGAACTTGCACCCTTCTCTTGTCATGTTTGACCATTTGTATGAAAGGAATTGGGTTGACAGTCCGGTTGACAGGTCGTGGCTTGCAGCCATGGTGATGTTCCAGTACCCGAGCTGCTGGATGTGGAAGCCGCAGCCGCGGTCCCAAGTGCCGCTGTCTCCCATGAGGCGGAGCTGTGGCAATTTCTATCGTTGCATGCTGCATGGACGATGCCATGGCTGTCAGGACAATCCAGCATGCTGGAAGGCCTGAACTGGGGGCAGCGGTTTGGTTGTTGGGAAGTGTGCAAAGGCGAAACATTTCTATAGTTGTTGTTCCGCTTTGAAAGTCTGAATGGGAGCAGCGAGCCTCTTTGCAAAGAACATAAAGAACCTCGCCCAGCATCATTTCCTGCTTTCATCGTCACCAGTTTTTAAATCCCATGTCCAAATCCAGACTTTGAAGATTTGAAGTGATAGTGAATATAGTGCCCGTGCTCTGCCCAAACTTTTCATTCCAGGTGTCCAGCAACAGTTTGGAAGCCACACGGCCCAGCCATGAGGGTGGCTTCATCAAAGCTGACATGAAGATCCATCACCGTGTTGCAGACTCTCAGTGATGGTTAGGACAGTTAGGACGGTTAGGAGGAAACACCACAGCTAGTTGATGCTAGTTGGAAATGGCTTTGTGTGTCCTTCAGCCCTTGCGGTTCACTAGTCCGAACAACTGCAGGCTGATTGAAATTTGTTGAACTTCTCCCCTTACCATTGCATCTCAGGAATGGTCAACACGCGACTCTGGGTCCGAGCCAGTGAGGCTTGCCAGGCTTCAGCATTTGCACCTCGTTCCAGTTATCCCCGGACAACTCCCGGACATCCCGATGCAATCTTGGAGCAACCTGAAGGAATCCACTGGCCCAAGACGTTTGCAGTTTTCTGATGTTTTCTGGGTTGCATGCTGTCGAATTCTGTCGGCTCTACTGTGCCTTTCCAAGGCTTTGCCATACCTTGCCACGTTTGAGACGTTGGCTACGGCGTGGCAAGGGAGTGCTTCGGATCGGAGACACTTGATCCAAACATTAAAGAACGATCACAAACACACAGTTCGCCAGAATGAGTTGATCTGCCAGATGCCTTTGAGTTTCTAGATGTTTCTAGTATGACATCTTCTATGCCGCGGGCAATCGGCTCCTGTGAATATTTAAGCCCTTCCTGTTGCACTCCCGGCTTCGTGTTCTCATACATTTGATTTCGATGCGTTGCTCTTGGACATCTTGGCAATCTTGGCACTGAAACTTTGAGGAGGATCCCACATCTCGTTGGGACTGGGAGCTGAGCGGTCAAATGCGTTTCAACTTGCGCCGAGCACCCAGCACCAGCGTCCCATGGAGCACCTTGGCACCTTGGTTGATTCTTGGGTTGCCCTATGTTGCCCTGCATCCTGAAGCTGGTAGATCTGGGAAGTCTCACACCCCAAATTCACAATTATTCAGTCACAATTACAATTATTCCCTGAAATTTACGTCATAGACTTGCAAAAAGACTACGGTCCCAACTTCCCGACAACATCCGACAACCATGTCAGAGTTCTTTTGTGATGTTTTGTGTATCAGGTGGCAGGTTATGAGCTTTAGCCTGGGTGTTTTGTTGAAAACTAAGGTGCTCATTTTCTCCGAAAGACGCTCAGCTGCCAAAAGTATCTTTCCTCTCTTGCAAGATGCGTAGCCAGAATGCACTAGGACTGAATGTGCTCCTGACGTTCCTGCTCAAGCAGACTGGACTGGATTCCTAAGGTTTTGGGATTTGTGATTCAGGGGTCCCAGACAAACTGGTTTGGCATTGGCTGTCCTTCACACTGCTTTGCTTCGGGGTGTTTCTATCTGCTCCTGTCTGTTGGATTTGGACTCTCCACCGGCATCTTGCTTGGGGTCTGTGCCTGCTTTTGGGCTTTTGGATTTGGATTTGTAAACCCGGCACATACCTTGTCCTTCAACTTTTGGTTGCAGTATCACTTTCAGAGAGAAACCCAGCCAGATGCGGGAAAAGTGCTCAAGCACTAACTCGGCCCAATGTTCCATCCCGCCGTAGAAGCACACAGCCGGGGCCAGCACAGTGCAACTTCAACTGAGAGTGCTTGAAGTCCTAACTAATCTTGATATATCTTGATATGGGGCTAGCCTTTTTGGACTTGAATTTGCAGTCCCATTTTCTTTTTGACCTTTGAAGCATGTTTGCCCCGGCAAAAAAACATGTTTGAGGTGTGCCTGACGCAGAGTTTACCAATATTCTTTCAGTGCTGTCAGCGCTTGGGGAGCCTTCGGTAGAGCTTCCTGATCGAATTCCTAAGAGACGGCAGGACTGGATTGAAGCCGTGAAAATTTGTCCATAAGATAATACCGTCATGAAAGTTGCAGTCAGTGCAGTCTGTGCACAACAAGTTCTCATCGTGCATTTTGGCCAGGGTTAGTGACATGTGGGTGTGTTTTTGCCGACGCAACCACCACAGACACATGGCGAAGGCATTTGCCCGGGAACTCTCAAATGGCAAGCCGGCCTTTGAAGTACTCGAAGCGCCTGAGGGTGCTGGGAACGTCTTGCACTTCCGCCTCACAGGTTGGTTGCCAGCATACAGAAATGCGATGAAACGTGTATATACTGAAACGCAGGTGTGAAGGGTAAGCAATGGGCAGGTCCCCACGGAACACAGGAGGCTCCTCGCTTATGTCTGCGAAACAAGATCGCTTGTGCCTGCTTTGTTTTTTCCCTCACCGGGGACTAGCAACTCAAGAAGCAGCTAGCATCAGCTAGCATGCAGCATCCTTACGTACTTGTCATGTACTAGCATTCATCATGTGATGCATTTCACAGAGATGTTAAACCAGGGTAGCATAATTGCTATGCATTCCCCGTGGCTTTGTCAGAGGCAGAAGAGGATGCTGGCCCCCAGGTCCTAACCCACTCCAGATCCCAAAAGCTCTAAAAGGTTGTATCTTTATAGACACACCCCAGGTCCTCAAGTCAATAGGATTCTTGGCACCCAGGTCCTGTTAACCCACCCGGTCCCCCGCCCCCATGTCCCCAAGGCAAACCCTAAAGATAGTGGATGATTAGCTAAAAACCTTACTTGGTCGGTGCAAGTGATCTTCTTCGGTCTGCGCAGGTGAACTTCCACCCACGGAACACGCTAGTCACAAGTCACAAAATGCAGGCCGTGAGCATTTCAGCTTGCCAGCCGACCTCGATTTGAGCTTGCATCCCTACCGACGCTTGGCCTGTATATACTTCGCAGTCTGAGATCTGAATATGTATATAATTTGTGTATATATATATATATATTTATAAATATGTATATATATACACGCAATTATGATCAATTATGTGCATATGTATACTGTATACTGTATACTGTATGCAGGTCATGCCAAAGGGCGTGTAAGTCTTAGGCATCGATCTCAATGCGCTCAATGCAGAACTGGCACAGCTGGTGAACTCGGAGAAGGGCCCTGTGTTCCTCGGCATAGGCGGGCTGCGGGTGCAGGGTGAAAGGATAAGATGTTCAGGAGAGAGAGTTCCATAGATTCGATAGATTCGATAGATTCGATGCGATAGATGCGATGGATGCGATAGTGTGCTTTCTGATACTCGGCCATCTCTCCCACATTTCAAGTTGATAGACTGCAACTGTGAGCTTCATTGGGGGTTGGAAAGCTGCACGCGTGAGCAAATGACAGACGTGGTGCTGTTTCTTCTATGATCAAGAGTGATCTAGAGTACCTTTCATGAAGCAGTGAAGTACTGTAGTGTTTGGGTGTTAATTACCTGCAAATGGCACTTCCACTTGCTTGCATCATGGCGGTCAGGGGATGGAATATGCCCAGTCGCTGGTCTGCAATGGCAAAGTTGATCCATGTCGATCTGTTTGCTGGCAACGGGTTTTATGACACTGAGGCCACCAAAGCGACCGTCTTGTGTTTGTTGTGGCCGCTGGACGTTCCTCAGTCCACCGCAGAGAATGGTGCTGGCCCCAGCGAGTACAGCAACATACAGCAACACGAAATAATATCAAATCATGTTTGACTAGACCACTTTGACTATGTTGATCGAACGCTTGGCTCTTGGAACTGCCCCGGAAGTTGTCTTCAAAATCGACTGTATCGATTTTAGACAATCAATGAGTCATGCACTTTCCGACAATTCATATACATCACAAGATTCATCTGGACTTGGCCGGATGGAGAAAGAGAGACCAGAGACAGATCAAAATCCTGCCAGCGAGGTATCCCAGAAGTGGATCATTTCATGGCTATGCTGACGACGGCTCGGGGAGAAGCGCCAAGTCTTTTAACACGGCATTTCAGCCACGTCACAAGCTGCCACTGCGGGCATTGAAAGGCCAATGCAAAAAGGCAAGTGCGCATCACGGACTCATCGTCGAACGATGTGAAATTGCCGAGTCTATGCGCAATGAGATGTAGCCCCGGTCAATTATACTGCTGGGCTTGGGCCTTGGTTATAGAAGGACAAGACAGTTGGTTGAGATAATTGATTAATTGTGTGACATGAATGTCATGATGTGACATGATATGATTTTGACATGATATGATATGCACCCTTTTCTTCCCAATGTTTGTAGCAAAGCAAATGACACACACACACACATTCACACACACACACATATATATACATTATGTACTGTATATATGTATATGCGACATTCAGCATGGCCTCACCATTGGACCTTCCAACGCTCAAATCCCTCACCGCCCAGCTCTTGTCCTGCAAGCTGTGCCAGTGCCAGCTGTGCCAGGTTTGTGCCTGGTGGGGCGTTGGCTGAACTTCCGAGCGGAATGGAACGTCACGACCTGAGGGCACCGTTTTTCCCAGCTGCATGGAGGAAAATCTTGTGGCAATGTGGCACGATAGGGATAGCCACTGCTGCCCCTGCTCAGCCACCAAACTCAAGGGGGTTAATCAGTTGCTTCAACCGCAACTGATTGTTGTTTTTGCTCTTGTTGTTGCAGGCTTTTGGATTCTCATGACTCTCCATGTCATATCCCTTTGGATCCTTTGGTCCTTTGGCCCAAGACTCCATTGACCATGCCACTTACTGAGCTCCACGCTAGACTTCGCCATGGGGTGAGGCCACCATTCCCGTGGAAAAGAAGGCAGGTTGACCAGTCCCACTGGAGATCAGGAACATGATATGTACTAGTGAAAGGCATATTATATACACCCATGTGTTACAGTATGTTTATGTATGTATTACATAAATCATATTGCATGTGTTCGCTTGGCTATGTATATGCATGCCTAAATTATGTGCCCCCACACATGTGCACACACAGACACACACGCAAACACACACACAGATATTACACACATACAATAATCATTGATTGCATGTCACTTATGTGTGTCCTCAAGCTCATCCAGTTCAGGAGTTAATGGCAGAAAGCTCTGGGAGGAGACCCTCCCGGAAGGCACCATTTGTGGGCATATGGCCAGCCATTGTTGACTTAGGCAGGGAACCACTTGAAGTTGCTGCGCTGCAATCCAGGTCGATGATGATGATACCCCTAGCTTCTTGCGGAAGACCATAGCGGCGGCTGTGCGAGGCAATGAGGCTGGTTCCCCTCGTCTCGTCTAATGGCTTTCAGCGGATTTGGTGTGCAGATGAGTCCCTCGGGCAAGGCACGGCAAAAGTGGAAGCAACTGGAACGGAGTGCCAAGTCAAGCCTAGCGAATGTCGAGGAGGATGCCTCTCCAATAAGCAGGCGGCAGATTTAACGTTGGATGTTGATTGGTGGGTAGGGGGGCTATATGGCCTACCCCTAAAAACCAATTGCTAGGGGGTAATTAATAGTGAGGTAGTTGAAATGTCCCCCCTGCTGGAAACTTAGTCACCATCCCTCAGTCATGTACCTAGGTAGGGGTCTTTATTCTTTTGAATCTCCTTTGGGTGTCATTTTTCATTGAGGGGGCAGGCGGCCGGAAGCGAAATCCAAAAAAAAACAGCCACTTGCCGCCACTTGCAGCCACTCTATTAGTTTGGGAAACTTGCCCACAAGAGAAAGCCCAGCTCCAAACCCTACAATATCATACAATATCCATCAATATCCTATTAGGGTTCCCAGAAATAGGCTCCCCCCAAAAACCCAAGCCCAGAGTGATTTAGGGGTCTTAGGGTCCTCCCATCATTTTCCCGCCAGGCCAAGGGCCAACAGCGTCTTCCAAATCATGGCCCCTTCGCAGCTGAAACCTCGGCTGCTGCCGCCTCAGCTGCTTGCTGTTCGGCAGACAGATGTGCCTTGGCCCAGCCATGGCTTCAATGGCTTAGGTCGATGGTGGAAACGGATGAGGCGAAACGCAGATGCATCAGAACTTTGGGAAGTTCCTCTGCGGTGCCTCGGCTTCGCATGGTTCGAAATAAAGAGTACAGCATGATCAACGGAAGTTTAATTAGGAAACTTCCAAGTTACGAACGATTGTCATGGCTAGCTTTCTCACCATGATGGTAACCACATCATCACCTCAATCATCATGGCAGCCACATCATCATGCAAGGGAAGTGTGAGAGATCGGGAATGTGTGAATTCAAGCTTGAACAAACTCTCGGGCGCGCAACCCAGGTTTTTTTTTTTCCGGGTAAAGTGGCTGCCGTGGTCGTTTCCGCGGTTTCGCGGCTTGATCGCGGAAAATTGTCGACAAATGTGCACAGGACTGTAGCGAGAGCTCGATTTCACATAAAAATCGCAAAACACATCAAAAAACTGTCGGGTCCGGAGCGCTTTTGGAAGATGAGGTCGACAAAAGGTGCACGAGACTGTAGCGAGAGCTTGATTTCATCAATCATCATGGCAACCGCATCATGATGTAAGTAATTTGGAAGTGTGAGAGATCGGGAACGCGTGAGATCAGGCTTGAAGACACTCTCGGGCGCGAAACCCTGCATTTTTTCGGGTAAAGTGGTGGCCGTGGTTGCCGAGAAGGAGGGTCTCCGTTTCCGCGGTTTCGCGGCTCGATCGGAGAAAGTGGTCGACAAAATGGGCAGGACTGGACTGTAGCAAGAGCTCGATTTCACATAAAAATCGTTAAGAAAATTGTCGGGTCCGGAGCACTTTTTGGAAGATGAGGCCGGCAAAAGGCGCACGAGACTGTAGCGAGACATGGCAACCACATCATGATGTAAGTAGTTGGGAAGCGTGAGAGATCGGGAACGCGTGAGATCAGGCTTGAAGACACTCTCGGGCGCGAAGCCCTGCATTTTTTCGTGTAAAGTGGCGGCCGTGGTTGCCGAAGGAGGGTCTCCGTGCTCGATCGGAGAAAGTGGTCGACAAAATGTGCAGGACTGTAGCAAGAGCTCGATTTCACATAAAAATCATCAAACAAATTGTCGAGTCCGGAGCACTTTTTGGAAGATGAGGCCGGCAAAATGCGCACAGGACTGTAGCGAGAGCTCGATTTCAGATAAAAATCGTAAAAAGAAATTGCCGGGTCCGGAGCACTTTTGGAAGATGAGGCCGACTCAAAAGGCGCACGAGACTGTAGCAAGAGCTCGATTTCACATAAAAATCATAAGAATCTGACACGGTCAGAGTCAGGGCACTTTTGGAAGATGAGGTCGGCAAATAACGATTTCTTGATAATTGATTTTTTTAAAACTCATTCATGCATTCCTTCATTCATTCCTTCATTCATTCATTCATTCATGCATTCATTCATTCATTCATTCATTCATTCATAGCGCTTCCTTTCATTTTAGTTCATTTCATTTCTCATTTCATTTCAGATTTCCATTCTTTCATTGCTTCGTTCATTCATTCATTCATTCATC